>Ga0315902_10001722_pt1 | contig 34830 bp, 29 predicted proteins | sample LakEriMetagenome_9_FD_203523 | JGI IMG/M metagenome (GOLD analysis project Ga0315902, IMG submission 203523) | Freshwater fungal communities from buoy surface, Lake Erie, Ohio, United States - Buoy 12 MA117 | ecosystem: Environmental > Aquatic > Freshwater > Lake > Lake biofilm | place: USA... | reverse complement strand
CCAGTCCGGGAAAAGTTCGTTCATCGCGCGCGGATCCATCACGGCACCCGAGAGAATATGGGCGCCGGGCTCACTGCCTTTTTCGAGCACGCAGACGCTGATCTCTTGCCCCTTTTTTTCCGCTAGCTGCTTCAGGCGTATCGCAGCGGACAGACCGGCCGGTCCGGCGCCAACGATCACGACGTCATACTCCATCGCTTCTCGCGGACCGAATTGTTCAAGGAAAGCAGGATTCTGGCTTGGGCTCATGGGATTCGTTTGTGCGTAGGTTGGCAAGCGCCGGGCAGCCGGGATTGTCCGGGATTTTGTGTGACCGCGCCATACAAAGCCAGCCGGGCTCGGGCGTATTCATGTAATGATAACGGTTGTGCCGTTGGAAGTTGGCGCGGCATGATAAAAACGTCGCTTATCGACCATGACGCGACACCTTTTCAGGAGAGACCGTGGGCATAGAAGTCAATTTCGAGGGCAAAGTCGCGCTGGTGACCGGCGCCTCCAGCGGACTGGGCGCCCGGTTTGCCAAGATACTCGCGCAAGGCGGTGCGCAGGTTGTGCTGGCCGCTCGTCGCACCGACCGCATGAAAGAGTTGCGTGCGGAGATCGAAGCCGATGGCGGCGCCGCGCACATGGTCCAGCTGGATGTCACTGATTACGGCAGCATCAAGTCAGCACTGGCGCATGCCGAGACCGAGGCCGGACATATCGATATTCTGGTGAATAACTCGGGGGTCTCGACGACGCAGCGACTGATCGACGTGACGCCGGACGATTATCAATATGTGATGGATACCAACCTGCGTGGCGCATTCTTCGTCGCGCAAGAAGCCGCCAAGCGCATGATCCTGCGCGCGAAGGCCGACCCCAGCCGCCAGCATCGCATCATCAACATCGCCTCGGTGGCCGGCTTGCGCGTGCTGTCACAGATTGGCGTGTATTGCATGAGCAAGGCCGGTGTGGTGCAGATGACCAAGGCGATGGCGCTGGAATGGGGACGTTACGGCATCAACGTGAACGCGATCTGCCCGGGCTATATCGAGACCGAGATCAATCGCGAGTACTTCCGCAGTGAGGGTGGGCGCAAGCTGGTCGACCTGCTGCCACGCAAACGCGTCGGCAAGCCAGAAGATCTGGATGCTTTGCTGCTCTTGCTGGCATCGGATGAATCACGCTTCATCAACGGCGCGATCATGACGGCAGATGACGGTATGTCTGCATTCTGATGTCGGTGTCCGAACAGTACACGCGGGTGCACCGCGTGCGCATGCCGATACGCTGGGGCGACATGGATGCGATGGGGCATGTGAACAATACCGTTTACTTTCGCTATTTCGAGCAGGCGCGGATTGCCTGGTTCGAGGCGATGGGCTGCCCACCCGATCCGTCCGGCGTCGGGCCGGTGATCATCAGCGCGCATTGCACTTTCCTGAAACAGTTGCGTTATCCGGGCGATATTGACGTCGACACCTTGGTCGGTGACTTCGGCCGGTCGAGCTTTCATACGATCCATCAGATCCGACGGGTTGATGATCCCGCAGTGTTGATGGCTGAGGGCGGATCGAAAGTGGTGTGGGTGGATCAGCGGATTGAAAAATCCCTCGCCTTGCCGGAAGCAATGCGCGCCCGGTTACTCAGCCCGTGCTGACGCAAAACTTACCGTGTCGAGCCGCCAGCCGAGTCAATCGATAGCAGGCGAGCAATAATGGTTGATCAAATTCAGCGAGGCGCTGCGAGTCCGACGTCCGGCGACTAGGTTTAGTGCTCCGCTCATGGCAAAATCTCAGGCTGGATTGTGTCTAGCTCACCCCATACCGATCTTTTATCAGGGAGTCTCATGAAAAAGCTTTACCCAGACGCTGCCACCGCGCTGGCGGGTGTCGTCAAGGATGGCCAGACCATTGCCGTGGGCGGTTTCGGTCTGTGCGGCATTCCCGAGGCGCTCATCGCGGCATTGCGTGATTCCGGTGTCAAGGGACTCACTGCGATCTCGAACAATGCCGGCGTCGATGGTTTCGGCCTCGGTCAGCTGCTGAATACTCGGCAGATAAAAAAGATGGTGGCATCCTATGTCGGCGAGAACAAGGAATTCGAGCGTCAGTATCTGGCCGGGGAGCTGGAGCTGGAGTTCACGCCGCAGGGCACCTTGGCAGAGAAGCTGCGTGCCGGCGGAGCCGGCATTCCCGCGTTCTTCACGAAAACCGGAGTGGGTACCATCGTCGCCGAGGGCAAGGAAGTGCGCGTATTCGATGGCGAGCAGTACGTGATGGAGCGCTCGCTGGTATCGGATGTCTCGCTGGTCAAGGCATGGAAGGCCGATCCGGTCGGCAACCTGGTTTATCGCAAGACCTCGCGCAATTTCAATCCGAATGTTGCGATGGCTGGCAAGATCACCATCGTCGAAGTGGAAGAGCTCGTTGGTTTGGGCGATATCGATCCTGATGCAGTACACACACCGGGCATCTTTGTTCACCGTATCGTGGTGAACCAGCATCCCGAAAAGCGTATTGAACAACGCACCGTGCGTGCACAGTAATCCGGAGACGACGAACATGGCATGGACACGTGAACAAATGGCGGAGCGCGCCGCACAAGAACTGCAGGACGGGTTTTATGTGAATCTCGGCATCGGTTTGCCGACCTTGGTTGCCAACTACGTACCCAAGGACATAACCGTATGGCTGCAGTCGGAGAATGGTCTGCTCGGTATCGGCCCTTTCCCAACCGAAGAGGATATCGACGCTGACCTGATAAACGCAGGTAAACAAACTGTCACCGCGTTGAAAGGCTCATCTTTTTTCAGCTCTGCCGATTCCTTTGCGATGATCCGCGGCGGCAAGATCAACATCGCCATCCTGGGCGCGATGCAAGTGTCCGAGCGAGGCGATCTCGCGAACTGGATGATCCCCGGCAAAATGGTCAAGGGCATGGGTGGTGCGATGGATCTGGTCGCTGGCGTTGGCCGCGTCGTAGTGCTGATGGAGCATGTCGCCAAGGCGAAAGATGGCTCGACATCGCACAAGCTGCTGGAGCATTGCACACTGCCGCTCACCGGTGTAGGCGTGGTCGATCGCATCATTACCGATATGGCCGTGCTGGATGTGACCGAGCATGGCTTGAAGCTGGTTGAGATGGCGCCTGGCGTCAGCAAGGAAGCGCTGATCGACAGCACGGGGTGCGAGATTCGTTTTTGATGGGGCTGTGAAGCCTCAACGCCAGCCAGTCACGCTGCTGACTGGCTTTTTTATTTCGTCGCACTTAGAGCCTGTCCCATGAGGTCGGTGGCGGCTTCATGGGACAGGCGCTTACTGCGCTGCCCAGCCGCCATCCATATTCCACGCCGCTCCGCGTACCTGATTCGCGGCCGGGCTGCAGAGGAAGACGGCGATGGCGCCGAGGTCTTCGGGCGTGACGAATTCGCCCGACGGCTGCTTCTCCATCAGCAGCGCCTTTTTTGCTTGTTCAAGCGGAATATTTTCGTGCGCAGCGCGCGCATCGACCTGCTTCTGCACCAGCGGCGTGAGCACCCAGCCCGGGCAAATCGCATTGCAGGTAATTCCGGTGTGCGCATTCTCCAGCGCGGTGACCTTGGTTAGTCCGATCAGCCCGTGCTTGGCAGCCACATAGGCGGATTTGCCGGCCGAGGCGACCAGTCCGTGCACCGACGCGATATTGATGATGCGCCCCCAGTTCTTGTGTTGCATGTGGGGCAGCGCCAGCCGGGTGGTGTGAAATGCCGAACTCAGATTGATCGCGATGATCGCATCCCAGCGATCGGTCGGGAAATCCTCGATGTTGGCGACATGCTGTATGCCGGCGTTGTTGACCAGAATGTCCACGCCGCCGAAGTGCGCGGTGGCTTCTTTCATCATCGCTTCGATCTCGTCGGGCTTGGACATGTCGGCGCCGTGATAGGCGGTGTTGACACCATGAACGCTGGCTGTTTGCTGTTGCAGCTGCTTGATCAGCGCAGCGTCGCCAAATCCGTTGAACAGGATGTCCGCTCCTTGCGCTGCCAGCGCATGCGCAATGCCTAGGCCAATACCTGAGGTGGAACCGGTGACCAGTGCGGCCTTGCCGGAGAGCGGACGGTTTTGCATTGGCTTCCTCTTGAAACGGGTACAAGATAGTATCGGGAGAGACGGGATTGTAAGCGCATAGCCCAGTAAAATGGCAGGTTCTACAACAAACCCTGGGTGCCCTCGAATGATGCAGCCTCAATTCAAAATGGTGCAGTGTCTGTCGCCCGCAGGACTGCACCACATGGCGTACAAGCAGTGGGGCGAGCCTGACAATCCCGAAGTCCTGATCTGCGTGCATGGCGTATCGCGCGTTTCAAGTGATTTTGATCATCTCGCAGCGGCATTGTCGGATCGTTATCGGGTGATTTGCCCTGACGTCGTCGGGCGTGGGCATTCTTCCTGGCTGAAGAACCCGCAGTTCTATGCAGTGCCGCAATACGTCAGCGATATGGTGACGCTGGTCGCGCGCCTGGATGTGCCCCGCGTCGACTGGTTCGGCACATCGATGGGTGGCCTGATCGGCATGGGACTCGCCGCGCTGCCCGATTCGCCGGTGCGGCGGATGATCGTCAATGACGTGGGTCCGACGCTGAATTTCCCAGCAATTGCCCGCATTGCAGAGTACCTTGGCACCGAGAAGCGCTTTGCCAGCTTTGACGAAGGATTGGATTACATTCGCACCGTCTCTGCGCCATTCGGTCCACACAGCGACGAGGAATGGGCCAAGCTGGCACGCGATGTGCTGGTGCAGGAAGAGAGCGGCCAGTGGAAGCGGCATTACGATCCGGCGATCGCCAAATCGTTTCAGGGGCTGAGTGAGCAGATGGTGCTGCAAGGCGAAGCGGCGCTGTGGGCTGCGTGGGATGCCATACGCTGCCCGGTGTTGCTGGTGCGTGGCAGCGATTCCGATTTGCTCACGCGCGAGACCGCGCAGCAAATGACGCAGCGTGGCCCGAAAGCCGAACTGGTCGAGTTGCCCGGTATCGGTCATGCACCTACTTTCATGCATGAGGACCAGATCGCGATTGCGCGCCGCTTTTTACTGAGGCATGAGCTGCACTGAGATGCCGTGTCCCAGCGTTGCATGGCCACACTGAGTCGCTCAGCCGGAGACTAAAAAGCTTAGACCGATGGTATCCACGACAATCATCAACTCCAGCGACGAAGCGCTGACCACCGGGCTGCGAGCCGAGGAAAGCACCCGCTTGCTTGAGGCCCAGGAGTTTGTACGCACGGTATACGAGCGTAAAACAGTGCTTACCGGGCAGGGCGCCATGGATTTCGCGCGCGGCACGGTGTCCGTGCTGGCCGCATTACGCAGCGACGTGGATACGCGCATTGCCGGCATGCTGTTCGAGCTGACGACGCTTGACGACAAACGAGCTCAGCAGATCGAGTCGACCTTCGGCAAGGAAGTCGCTGATATGGTGAGTGCGATTCAACAGCTGATGCGATTACACGGTGGCGTCTACCTGCCCAATGACAGCGGCAAGAGCAAGAATGCCGCCACGGCTCAGCTTGAGACGCTGCGCAAGATGACGTTAGCGATGGCGACCGACATGCGCGTAGTACTCGTGCGCCTGGCATCCCGGCTGACCACCTTGCGCTATTTCGCAGAAAAAAAGCTTGAGAACGACACGACGCTGAAATATGCGCGCGAGAGCTTCGGGCTGTATGCACCACTCGCGAACCGTCTTGGTATCTGGCAACTGAAATGGGAACTGGAAGACTTGTCGTTTCGCTTCAGCGAGCCGGAGAATTACAAGCGCGTCGCAAAAATGCTTGAAGAGCGCCGCATCGAGCGCGAAACCTTCGTCGACAACGCGATCGCACGCCTGAAGGCCGAGTTGTCAGCCGCTGGCATTCGCGCTGAAGTTTACGGGCGTCCCAAGCACATCTACAGTATCTGGAACAAGATGCGCGGCAAAGAGATCGATTTCTCTCGGCTGCATGATGTACGCGCATTTCGCGTGATTGTCGATGATGTGAAGAGCTGTTATGCAGTACTGTCCATCGTTCATAACATCTGGGTACCGCTGCCCGAAGAATTCGATGACTACATTGCCCGCCCCAAGGCCAACGGCTATCAGTCGCTGCACACAGTGGTCGAAGCCGAGGATGGCCGCACGCTGGAAGTGCAAGTGCGCACGCAGGAGATGCACCGCTTTGCCGAATACGGCGTCGCCGCGCACTGGCGCTACAAGGAAGGTTCTTCGGCATCGGTCGACCAGAAATTCGATCAGAAGATTGCGTGGCTACGAGAACTGCTCGCATGGAAGAGCGAGGTTGCCGATGTCGTGGTCGGGCAGGATGACTCCGAGCGGCAGTGGGTGGAGCAGCTTAAAGCCGCGTCGCTGAACGACCGGGTGTATGCGCTGACGCCACAGGCGCGCGTGATTGAACTGCCATCGGGCTCGACACCGATTGATTTTGCTTACCATCTGCATAGCGATGTAGGTCATCGCTGCCGGGGTGCGAAGATCAATGGTGCGATGGTGCCGCTGAATACGCCCCTGAAAAATGGACAAACCGTGGAGATCATCACCGCCAAGGGCGAAGCGGCGGCTTCCGGCGCAGCGGGTCCCTCGCGCGACTGGCTCTCCGATGGTTATACGGCCAGCCCACGCACGCGCTCCAAGATACGCGCGTGGTTCAATGCCATCGAGCAGGCCGAAACGCTCGCGCAGGGCAGAGCGATGCTCGAGAAGACCTTGCAGCGTGAAGGCAAGACCGCGGTCAACCTCGAAGATCTCGCGCACAAGCTGGGTTTTCCGAAGCTGGAAGAATTGCTGCTCGCAATCGGTAACGAGCGACTCAGTTTGCGCTTGGTCGAGCAGGCGCTGCAAGCGGGCGACGCTGGCAGAGCCGCTGCCGCAGCAGCCGACGAAGCGACACTGACCCGCAAAAGCCGCGCATCCAGCGTCACGAAGGGGGGCAAGTCCGGCGTCCTGGTGCTGGGCACCTCGGGCCTGCTTACGCATATGGCGAGCTGCTGCAAGCCGGCGCCGCCAGACCCTATCGTGGGTTTCATCACGCGCGGTAAAGGTATCTCGATACACCGGACCAGCTGCAAGAATTTCGCGCAAATGTGCCTCAGAGCGCCTGAGCGTATCGTGCAGACAGCGTGGGGAGCACAGACGAGTGACACGGTCTATCCCGTCGATGTGTTTGTGCTGGCGACCGACCGGCAAGGCTTGTTGAGGGATATCTCGGATATTTTTCTGCGCGAGAAAATCAATGTGATCGGTGTCTCTACCCGCAGCAGCAAAGGCCAGGCAACCATGTCATTCACCGGAGAGATTTCATCGACCGAGCAGCTGCAGCGGGCGCTGAAGGTGATCCGGGATGTCAAAGGCGTGATCGAAGTGCGGCGCAGCTGAGCGCTTTTTTCATGATGTCAAAGCACCGCCTTCCGGCATGCCAGAAAACTAACGATGGGCTTTGCCTCCAGCCCGACACTGGCACAAACATTCAAAACTGGCTATACTCCCGCATCTTTAGGCGCGTAGCTCAGCTGGTTAGAGCACTACCTTGACATGGTAGGGGTCGTTGGTTCGAGTCCAATCGTGCCTACCAACATTTCTCTTTAAAATCAATCACTTACAAGCGTCGCTAGATTTTTTGGGGCTGTTTTGGGGATAAATCCCTCCGAACGCAGCTTCCATTCGATCTCGTTCCTGATGCTTGTCCGCCCCATCAATCCACTTCGCATACGTCTCAAAAAGCAGCTTGGCATTTGTATGGCCAAGTTGTTTGGCAACATAGGCAGGGTTCACCCCAGCCATTAGCGCCGCCGTAGCGAACGTGTGCCGCGCCACCCATCCCCGGCTTTTGTACGCCCAGCGCCCGTGGAGCCAGAAGTATTGAACTTCGCGCCGCACTCTCTCGCGCGCCTGATGCTGTGCACAGCGTTGGCCCCATTTTCGACAAACTATTTGGATTTACTCAGCGTCTACCCATGTATTTTGCACTCCGAATGTACCGAAGTGCTTGGTCCCGGCGCGCAGATTCCTTGTGCAATAATCATCCGAGCCTCTTGCGTCTCTGGATAAAACGTAGCGAACCTGTTGCCAGTATAAGAACCATTAAAAAAATAAGCATTGCCAAGAACCGCAACCGCAGTCAGGGTACTCCCGACACCGCCAGCGGCATTTTGTTAGAGGTTTCAGGAAAAAATCACCCATGGATCGCCTGCAAACACTCGAAGCTTTTGTTGCTGTAGCCGATGCGGGTAGCTTTGCCGCTGCTGCGCAGCAGCTGAGGGTAGCAAAATCAGTCGTCACGGCGCGTGTGCAACAGCTTGAGGAATATGTCGGCGCACCCCTTTTGCATCGAACGACGCGATCCGTCAAGCTGACCGAGTTGGGACAGGCTTATGTCAAAGATTGTGCAGAGCTTTTGAGTCGTTCCACTGCCCTGCTGGACGATATGCGCAAGACGCAAAATTCGCCGGAAGGCAAGCTGCGTATTCACGCACTCCCTGGTTTTGTACTTGGCCACCTTGCTGTTGAGCTGCAGGAGTTTCAGCTGCTGCATCCTGGTATCAACCTTGATCTATTTGTGTCAGATACCGTGATTGATCCCGTCAAAGAGGGGTTTGATTGTACGTTGCAGATTTTTTCGCCGGCCTCTGAAGAACTCGTCGCGCAAAAAATGTTTCCAGTGCGGCGAGTCTTTTGTGCCTCACCCGCTTACCTGTCAGAGCATGGCACGCCAGACAATCCACGTGATCTTCGTGAGCACAGGCTAGGGCTTTATTCTGGTTATCAGACGCGCGACCGCTGGGATTTTTTTCGTGATCAGGAAGTCATCTCGATTCATCTGAAACCTCCACTCTTGACCAACAGTGTGCATCTGCTTGCCGAATATGGATGCGCCAATGCTGGCGTGGTTTGTATTCCCACCTTGGTGGCTTCGCCTTTTTTGGTCTCGGGTGAGCTAGTACCCCTGTTAACAGATTGGCAGCTTTCTTCGTTTTGGCTCTCCGCCATTTATCCGCATACCTCCCGCCGCGGTTTGAAGCTGCAATTGTTCATCAATCATCTGATGAAAAAGTTTGCCGGCACGCCCCCTTGGGATCAGGTGCTGATAGAGAGGGGATGGCTCACAAAAGAGTCTGTGCTACTGGTTTAAACGCTGCATTTCAGGCAACCATTCTGCATTTCCTCTGAATCCACCCCTATTATTCGGAATTTGCGAACAGATTAGTCGTAATTTGCTACCTAGTAATGCTACGCTGGCCTGCATAAACTCGTCGCGCAGACTGTGAAAATAGTCGTCGTCATTACATCAGGAGACAAGCATGACAGTCCAATACAAGACAAAATTCGCCTCCCTCAACGCTTATGAAAAGGGTGGTGTGCAGGCGATTGACGATGATGTTCGTCATTATGCATTTTCAAATTGCTTTGAAATTGCGAACAACTCCAAACCATACGAAAAAATCGTATTTGGCCAAAATCAGATTTATGTACTTGAAACCTTGCGAGCGGAGGGTACTTCTCCTTGGTACACCTGTGCGCATGATGAATTTGCGTTGGTCATGGATGGTGCAATTGAAATCCACTTGATCAAGCTCGACGAAGCACAAATCGTTAAAGACACCGAAAAAGACGGCGCAGTGCTGGTGCAAGGCGAGCCCAAGGGCGTAAAAATGGGCTGGATGAAATTGAAGCGCGGCCATCAAGGCATGTTGCCTAAGAACACGGCGTATCAATTCAAAAGCAAAGATCCTGGTGTAATCGTGATGCAAACCTGCAAAGGTGATCTTTCAATAGAGAGATGGGCAGATATCTGCCAGACCGCTTGAACTGCACAGCAATCACCTACATAAAAATCAGGAGACCAATATGAATGCACCTGCCGATCTGGTAAAAGTCGTTTCCACCGCGCCCGATGAAGTGATGGGTTACAGAGCTTATACGCTGGGTTCATTTTCGTTTCGGCGTGATGAATATTTCGCGCATATCAGCTGGAATACGCGTGATGGCCGTCCGCTCTCACACACGATGGACATTGGTAATTTTTTGCGTGCGCTCATGCGTGATTGTGCATGGGGATTCTTTTACGGTGGCGTCAATTTTGATGCGGTGTTTGGCACTTTTAATCACTACAAATCAGTGGACATGTATGCCGGATCGTACAACGGCACCATGAAAGCAGCGGGCGTAGATTTACTGGAAAACTTTCCAACCGAGCAAATCAAAGCTACCTTTGAAGCCATGCTGGATGACTGGACCAACGCCGGCTTCGATCCATTTGCAGCGCCACAAGAAACCGGTACGCCCTATGGGCGAAAGAATGGGAACAGCCATGCAGCGATTACTCGTGCCCGCGAACTGGCCACCCGTTGTGTTGGATTGAAGGGCGATTTGAATTTACGCACAGATGAGAGGGGCGCGCCTGTCAATCGTGCTTTTGCTGATGTGCCGCAAGATCATCCGGAGCTGTACCCCGAGCCTGGCTTTGAGAATGAAGTGCATGCATTTAATCTGTTTGCTTTCCTTTCGCGTTCGCAAGTCACGTGGAATCCTTCATTTACATCAGTAGTCAAATACAGCTACATGTGCCCAACGACAGAAGAGCATATTCTGCCTATCTTGCACGCCAATGATCGCGTTGAGTGGTTCTTCCAAATGTGCGATGAAATTCATTGGGATTGCGCAGATAAAAACACTGGCAAGCCCTTGGCACGCGTGATCATGAAAGCCGGCGACATGGCAGCCATGCCGGCGTATTGCCGTCATCAGGGTTACAGCCCCAAGCGCTCCATGCTGCTGGTGTGGGAGAACGGTTCACCAAATCTCGTTTATGAGATTCAAAAAGGTGAATCGCCCGAAGTGCCCGTGCAATTCTAAAACGCGTATTTCCTACATCATTCCAACAGGGGCGGACTGTCGGTCCGTTCCCGGGAGCCAGCATGACAGTCACAACAGATCAGGCGCAGATACCCGCTGCCCTGAAGGGTTTAATTCGTACAGGACTTTTTATTGACGGCAGATTTTGCGCCGCTGAATCCGGCGAGACCATGGCCACGCTCAACCCGCATGACGGTAGTGAGATTGCGCAGATAGCCTCGGCAGGTAAAGCGGATGTCGACAAGGCTGTCAAGGTAGCACAGCGCGCTTATCCGAAGTGGTCACGCATGGCGGCCATGGATCGCGGCCGTATCTTGCTAAAACTTGCGGATCTGATCGAAGCTAATGCTGAGCAGCTCGCACAGCTAGAATCCCTCGACACGGGGCATCCGATACGTGATTCGCGCATACTAGATGTGCCGCGCACGGCTGTAACTTATCGCTACTTTGGCGGTATGGCAGATAAATTTCAGGGCGATGTCGTGCCCGTCGAAGCAGGTTTTCTCAATTATGTAAACCGTGAAGCTTTGGGTGTAGTCGGGCAAGTCGTGCCCTGGAATTTTCCACTGATGTTCACTAGCTGGAAAATGGCACCTGCACTGGCAGCCGGTAATTGCGTAGTGTTGAAACCTGCGGAGATCACACCGCTCTCGAGCTTGCTCATTGCCGAGCTGATGGCAGAAGCTGGAATGCCCGATGGTGTTGTCAATATCTTGCCGGGCCTGGGGCATGTCGCTGGTCAGTACATCGCAGAACATACAGAGATAGCCAAGATCGCTTTTACAGGTTCAACGGCCACCGGGCGTCGTGTGGTTGAAGCTTCAGCAGCTAATTTGAAAAAAGTACAACTCGAATTAGGTGGTAAAGGCGCCAACATTGTGTTTGAAGATGCGTTTCTGCCAGCCGCTATCAATGGGGCAGCATGGGCGATATTCCATAATCAAGGGCAGGCTTGCATTGCTGGTGCGAGGTTGGTGCTGCATGAATCCATCGCTGACGAATTTTTGGAAAAATTCATCGCGCTGGCAAAATCTATCAAGCTTGGCAATCCGCTCGACCCGAATACTGAAATGGGTCCGCTTACCAGCGCCCTGCATCGCGATCGCGTGTTGTCGTATGTGGATGTGGGGCGCAAAGAAGGCGGAGAGGTACTCGCGGGCGGCAAAGCACCCGGTGGCGATCTATCCAGAGGGTTTTACGTAGAACCCACTATCGTGCGCGCACGCAGCACACAAGATCGCATTGCGCAGGAAGAGGTATTTGGCCCATTCGTAACAGTGCTGACCTTCAAGACCGATGAAGAAGCTCTCGCCATTGCCAACAGCACTGAGTACGGTTTGGGTGCTGGCCTGTGGACTCGAAATTTGCAGCGAGCGCACTTGATGGCACGTGAAATCAGAAGTGGCATGGTCTGGATAAATTGCTATAAGCGGGTTAATCCTGGTTCACCTTTCGGCGGTACGGGGCAATCTGGCTATGGTCGGGAAATGGGCTTTGACGTGATGCGTGAATACACGCAAGCTAAAAGCGTGTGGGTCAATATTGATGCGCAAATCATGCCGTACTATCCGCGGCCAGCTAAATAGGCGACAAAAAATCAATGCGTGATTTCGTCTACAACACTCAAGCTAGCCGCGTCATATTCGGCGTAGGCAGCCTTCAGCATCTTGACCGTGAAATTGCTTTGCTTGGCGCCCAGCGTGCATTGATTTTATGTACGCCAGAGCAGCAGGAACTCGCAGAACGGATTGCAAAAATTGTAGGCACCCGTGCAGCCGGTATCTATCCCAAAGCAGCTATGCATGTGCCTGCTGAAATTGCTGCAGAAGCTGTTGCCAAAGCGGCGCTTTTAGGTGCGGACTGTGCTGTGGCGGTTGGCGGCGGATCAACCACTGGATTGGGCAAAGCCATCGCCTTGCAGTCTGGTTTGACCATACTCGCCATTCCCACCACCTATGCGGGTAGTGAAATGACGCCGATTTATGGGATCACTGAAGCTGGCCTGAAAAAAACAGGGCGTGATACGCGTGTCTTGCCGCGAACCGTAATTTACGACCCGGAATTATCGGTCTCATTGCCCGTGGGCTTGTCGGTTACCAGCGCAATGAATGCGATTGCGCACGCAGCTGAAGGGCTATACGCGCAAGATAGTAATCCCATCATGGATTTAATGGCAGAAGAAGGTATACGCGTATTGGCCATGGAAATACCAAAAATTCGCGCTAACCCGGCGGATATTTCTGCGCGTAGTAACGCGCTCTATGGCGCTTGGTTATGCGGTACCGTGCTGGGCAACGTTGGCATGGCATTGCATCATAAGCTATGCCACACACTAGGCGGTGCTCTTAATCTGCCTCATGCAGAAGTGCACACCGTAATTCTGCCCCACGCGATGGCATTCAATGCTGCGGCAGCTCCGCAGGCGATGCAAAAAATCAGCCGCGCATTGGGAGGTTTGCCGGCAGCGCAAGGGCTCTATGAACTCGCCAGGCAAAATGGTGCGCCAGTTTCGTTGCGAGAATTTGGCCTGAAAGCCGAGGCTCTGGACTCGATAGTGCAGCTTGCAGTACAAAATCCTTACTGGAATCCGCGACCCATAGTTCCCGAAAATTCCGGTGCATTGCGCAGCTTGTTACAGCAGGCATGGGAGGGTGTTTCACCAGTCGCGTCAGTGTAAAAATAGTAAAAGCTGTATGAAAAAAGCAGCACAAACAGCGGTACAAACAGCGGTACAAACAGTAGCACAAAATCAAGGAGACAAAAATGACAATTACAAGAAGACATTTTATGCAGGGTGCTGCAGCCGCAGCACTATTAACAACAACCGGCGTGGCCTTCGCCGCTGACACCATCAAGATTGGGTATGTATCCCCGCAGACGGGTCCGCTGGCACCTTTTGGTGAAGCCGACAAATGGGTCATCGAGCAAATGAAGGCCGCATTCAAAGATGGTGTCATGGTCGGCGGTAAAAAATATGCGATTGAGATTTTGCTCAAAGACAGCCAATCTAATCCGAATCGTGCTGGTGAAGTCGCTAGTGATCTGATTCTGAAAGATAAAATCGCATTGATGCTGACAGCAGGTACACCAGAAACCGCCAATCCTGTCAGCGATGTGTGTGAACTGAATGAGATGCCTTGTATCTCCAGCGTTGTCCCTTGGCAGCCGTGGTTCTTTGGTCGCAAAGGTGATCCCAAAAAAGGCTTTACCTGGACGCACCATATTTTCTGGGGTCTGGAAGACGTGATTGCCAATTTCACCAACGGCTGGAATAGTGTCAAGACCAACAAAAAAGTAGGCGGCCTGTTTCCAAATGATGGTGACGGCAATGCCTGGGGTGATAAGGAAGTTGGTTTTCCCAAGTCATTGTCATCAATGGGCTACACCCTGACTGACCCGGGTCGCTTCCAGAATGGCACGCAGGACTTCTCTGCACAAATCGCCGCCTTCAAAAAAGATGGAGTCGAAATTGTCACGGGCGTGGTTATTCCCCCAGATGCAAAAACTTTCCTTACACAAGCACGTCAGCAAGGCTTCAAGCCCAAGGTCATCACATTGGGCAAGGCATTGTTGTTTCCAGGTGCTATAGAAGCCTTGGGCGAACTAGGTGATGGCCTGACAACGGAAGTTTGGTGGAGTCCCTCACATCCGTTTACTTCTAGTCTCACCAAGCAATCAGCAAAAGATTTGGCTGCTGCCTATGAATCATCAACGAGCAAGCAGTGGACTCAACCGATTGGTTTTGCACATGGCTTGTTTGAGGTCGCTGTCGATGCATTAAAGCGCGCCAAGTCGAGTAAGCCTGCTGACATACGTAATGCTATCGCGGCCACTAATTTGAAGACTGTGGTGGGCGAGGTCAAATGGGGTGGTGAGGGTCCATTCAAAAACGTCAGCAAAACACCGCTGGTACTGGGTCAATGGAACAAAGGCACCAAGCGTAAATATGAGCTAACCATTGTCAACAATCAGGCCGCACCAGCGATTCCAGCAAGTGGAAAATTGCGCCTGATGAACTAAGCATGACTCTGCTCGCCCTGCATCAAGTCAGCAAATCGTTTGGCGCGCTGAAGGTCACAGACAACATTTCCTTGTCTGTGACTGCGGGCGAGGTGCTCGGTATTCTCGGCCCCAATGGGGCTGGGAAGACCACTTTGTTTAATCTGATCTCCGGCGATCTAAAAGCTGACGCAGGAGAAATAGAATTTGACGGTCGCCGCATTACGACGGCTCCGCCGTTTCAGCGCTGCCGGGATGGCATAGGTCGTTCCTATCAGGTACCTCAGCCATTTGGTGCAATGAGCGTATTTGAAAATCTCGTTACGGCTGCCTGCTTCGGCGCACAAGTCAGCGAAAAAGAAGCCTGGGCAATTGCATGGGACGTGCTGCAACAAACCGGTCTCGCGCGATTTGCCAATCAGCCCGCAGGTGGGTTAACCCTGCTTAACCGCAAACGACTCGAACTGGCTCGCGCGTTAGCAACTCGCCCGCGCTTGCTGTTGCTGGATGAAATCGCTGGCGGCTTGACTGTACATGAAACGCATGAACTGGTTGAAGAACTAAAACGTATAAAAACCACTGGTATGACCATAATATGGATAGAGCATGTCGTCCACGCGCTATTCTCTATTGCAGACCGATTGTTGGTGATTAATTTTGGCAAGACTTTATGTGAAGGTGCGCCAGAAGCGGTAATGCAAGATACTGAAGTTCGTCGCGTCTATATAGGTTTGGAGGCCTGAAATGTTGTTACAGGCTGCCGGCATCACCGCTGCTTACGGGGATTCGCAGGCTTTGTTCGGCGTGGACTTGTCGCTAGCAAAAGGCGAGGTTGTAGCACTGATCGGTGCGAATGGCGCCGGCAAGTCGACACTGTTAAAGACCATTACTGGCTTACTGCCATTGACAGCAGGAACGTTGCAATTTGACGGACAATCTCTGGCGCGTATTGATGCTGCGGATATTGTAAAGCTGGGCATTGCAATGGTGCCGGAGGGACGAAGATTGTTTTCGAGTTTGTCGGTAGAAGAGAATCTGCTGATGGGGGCAATATCAGCTCGCAAAGGTTCGTGGGACTTGTCGCGCGTATTCAACTTGTTTCCGATCTTGCAGGAGAAGCTTCACATGCCCGCCACCTCGCTCTCTGGCGGACAACAGCAAATGGTGGCCATAGGCCGTGCGTTGATGAGCAATCCTCGGCTGTTGCTGTGCGATGAACTCTCGCTGGGATTGGCGCCCGTGGTGATACGAGAAATTTATGCAGCACTGCCATCGATTTTGGAAGATGGCATGTCACTGCTAATCGTCGAGCAAGATATGCAGCTGGCCATGCAAATGTCTTCGCGCGTGATATGTCTGCAGGAAGGCAAAGTCTCTCTGGAGGGCAGATCTGGTGAGCTTACACGCGAGCAGATCAGCAAAGCTTATTTTGGTGTATAGATCATGACTGAAATTGTTTTGCAGGGCTTGCTGTTGGGTGGACTGTATGCGCTCTTTGCGCTGGGGCAGTCCCTGATGTTTGGTGTCATGCGGCTCACCAATACAGCGCAGGGCGACTTCATTATTCTCGGCGGATTTTTTGCGATCAGCCTGGTGGCAGCAACGGGTCACTCTCCGGGTATCGCGTTGCTGCTAGTGATGCCACTCGCTTATATTGCAGGCTATGCCCTGCAGCGGTTTGTGTTGAACGGCATACTGGGGCGGGACCCGCTGCCCTCGCTTGTGGTTACATTTGGCCTTGCAATCATCATACAAAATCTGCTGCTTGAAATTTATTCAGCTGATCCCCGTTCATTAGATGCGGGGCCGATTGCGTTAGCAAGTTTTTCGGTGGGTGATTTCACCCTGGGTACTTTGCCTTTACTGACTTTTGGCGTGGCAGTCTCTGCCACGCTGTTATTGCAGCTATTATTTTCCAACACAGCCCTGGGTCGTTCATTCCGCGCCGTATCCGATGATCGCGAAGCTGCCCAATTAATGGGTTTGAAGCCCTATAAAGTTTACGCCCAAGCCACTGGTATTGCATTTGTTTTGATTTCACTGGCAGGTAGCTTGCAGGCGATGCGGACAACAATCTCGCCTTCTGACGGCTCACTCTTATTACTGTTTGCTTTTGAGGCCGTGATCATTGGTGGTATGGGATCATTCTGGGGTACCCTCGTTGGCGCATTACTTTTGGGGGTGACCCAGCAGATAGGCTTCAGACTGGATCCGGGCTGGGGTATCTGGTTTGGGCACTTGATGTTTTTACTGGTGCTGGTGGTGCGACCGCAGGGCTTGTTTCCCAAAACCAGAGGCTAGGGTTTCAGTACCCAGATATCGGACATCAAATTTATGCAAGCATACGACGTGATACGCAGTAATCGCTTTTCTATCGCTTTGCCTTTCCTGTGCGCGATGATACTCATACCGGCTATTTCTCTGCCATGGTGGGGAGAATCGAGCTGGATGCGGGAAGTCGTGGAAATTGCCTGCTATTTTGTATTTGCCATGATGTGGAATTTGCTCGCGGGCTACGGCGGGATGGTCAGTATTGGTCAGCAAGCCTTCTTTGGTTTTGGTGGTTACATCATGCTTATCCTTGGCAACGAGGCCAGTGTGAACCCTTTTGTTGCCATACCTATTGCAGCAGCGGCAGCAGCATTGATTGCATGGCCTGTATCCGTGCTCGCTTTTCGCTTGCAGGGTGGTTACTTCGCTATCGGTACCTGGGTGATCGCTGAGGTGTTCAGACTGTCATTTGCAAACCTGCATTGGGTTGGCGGTGGGTCGGGTACTTCACTGACTGCATTGCGTGGCATAGAAAAAGCGACCCGAGAAAGTTTTACTTATTGGATTGCTCTTGCATGTGTGTTTTTTACCATCGCAGGTGTTTATGTGTTTTTACGTTCAAAACGTGGTCTGGCATTACTCGCGATACGCGACAACGAGACCGCTGCGGCTTCCCAAGGTATTGATGTTGGCAGAATGAAGCTGGCGGTGTATCTCATCGCGGGGGCAGGGGCTGGCCTTGCTGGCGCCTTGTATTTTGTCAGTAATCTGCGTATTTCTCCTGATGCAGCGTTCTCAGTGAACTGGACTGCGTTTGCAATTTTCATGGTCGTCATAGGCGGTATCGGTCGAATAGAGGGGCCGATTCTTGGTGCGCTCTTATTCTGGTTTTTGAATAAATTTTTTAGCGACTACGGCAGTTGGTATCTGATCGGGCTAGGCTTTCTGGCTATCGTGGTGACGATATTTTTCCGTGACGGCCTCTGGGGCGCGCTGTATCGACGCTTCGGACTATCGCTGTTTCCGACGCATCGAATTTTGAAACCGAGGACCTAAATGGCAATTTCTCCCGAAGCTATTACGCAGGCCGCAATAAGCAGTTTTTCGCAAAGCGACAATCCTCGTTTAAAGCAAATCATGCAATCTCTGGTCAAGCACCTGCACGCCTTTGCGCAGGAAACCAAGCTGACAGAAGCCGAGTGGATGGCGGGCATACAGTTTTTGACAGCAACCGGGCATAAATGCGATGACGTGCGTCAGGAATTTATTTTGCTCTCCGATACACTGGGGCTGTCTATGCTCTTGGTTGCGATGCATGATGGTGCGCAGAGCGGTGCCACGGAGGCGACCGTACTGGGACCATTTCACACACCTGACGCGCCCGCAATAGCGAGCGGCAGTGATCTTTCCAATAGCGCACCGGGTGAGCCTTTGTATGTCACTGGAAGCGTATCGTCTGCAGATGGCAAACCGCTGGCACACGCACGAATAGACGTCTGGCAGGCAGATGCTGAAGGTTTGTATGACGTTCAGCGCGGCGAGTTGAGTGGCCATCGTCGGGCACGAGGGCTTATCGAATCTGATGCCGAAGGTAATTTCTCTTTTTGGACTGTTTTGCCTGAAGCCTATCCGGTACCAACCGATGGCCCGGTAGGGCAGATGTTGGTGGCAAATGGTCGCCATCCGTGGCGACCTGCGCATATTCACTTTTTAATCGAAGCCAAAGGATATCAGCCTTTAGTGACGCATATTTTTCGCGAAGGTGATCGTTATCTTGATACCGATGTGGTGTTCGGCGTACGTCCCTCGCTCGTAGGAAAATTTATGCCGCATACAAGGGGTGCTGCGCCGGATGGACGAGAGATGGCAGTGGACTACTGGAGCATGAATTATGCTTTTAGGCTGCAAGCAATTTGAAAATACCGATGGCGCTTGTCCGAGGTCTTGACTAACTTTTTTGTTGATACGCCATCAATTTAGACGACCAGAGTTTTGGCAAATCGCGTTATCGCAACAAATGCATTAAAAATATTTATTTACCGAGCAGAGCTTTCTGCATGCGGATAAAAACCTCATTATTTTTTTCATGCGCTTTTCCGTCAAACTCAATAGCTGGGCACGGCAAGTAGGAATAAATCCGTCGATTAAAAATCCCTCCACAGCGGGATGATTCATTGACACCCGCTTGCTTGCTTCTCGGCCGCATTCGCTTTTGCGAACCACCTTTCCCGGGTAAGCAGGTTGTTGCTGGGTACCCAGCGCTGAATACGAGAGACCATTAACGTGTATCAATATGTCCGTTAATTTCATTTGAAAGCTTAAGCCCGATCACCGAAGGGCGTTGGAAGTTAAATATTCGCTAATTATGTTGGTTAGCGCTTTGCTCTGACGCATAGACGCGTTGTGTCTCGTGATCGGGTTTTGGTCAAAAGTTTGGGACTGACTAGGTTTTGAACAGGTTCGGCTGGCAACTTATGATGGGTCGATGTACAATCCGGGCTCATTGAAGTCGCACGATGTTTGGAACATTGGCATGGTAGGGGTTCTTGGTTCGAGTCCAATCATGCCTACCAACATTCAATGCAGGAATCGTCGATTCATCTCACAAGAGCGAGAAAGGCAACCCGGTTATGACACCGCGAACTAGCAGCACGATCTTTGTCACGGTCCGCTAGTCGAATTCTCGATATCGTCGATATCCTTCATTCAATGAGAAAACGCGGCTGGCCCGCGTTTTTTTATGTCCATCAGATTCCCGTTAATTCGTCTCACAGCCCGAGTGTATTCCGGGCGACACCAACAGCAGGAGCAGACACATGGTTTCCATCCGACTCCCCGACGGCTCAGAGCGACAGTTCGATAAACCTGTCACCGTGGCCGACGTCGCCGCGTCCATAGGCGCAGGCCTTGCGAAAGCCGCGCTGGCGGGCAAGGTCGATGGCAAGCTGGTGGATACGTCCTATCTGATCGACCAAAACGCCGATCTCGCGATCGTCACCGACAAGGATGCCGATGGCTTGGAAGTGATTCGCCATTCAACCGCGCATTTGCTGGCCTACGCCGTCAAGGAGTTATTCCCCGATGCGCAAGTGACGATTGGTCCCGTGATCGACAACGGTTTTTACTACGATTTTTCCTACAAGCGTCCTTTTACGCCGGAAGACTTGCAGGCCATCGAAAAGAAAATGGCCGAATTGGCCAAAAAAGATGAGCCCGTACAGCGCAAAGTCCTGCCGCGCGATGAGGCGGTGACCTATTTCAAGTCCATCGGCGAGGCGTACAAAGCCGAGATCATCCAATCCATCCCGCAGGGCGAGGATGTATCTCTGTACAGCGAGGGCCATTTCACCGATCTGTGCCGCGGTCCTCACGTGCCCTCCACCGGCAAGCTGAAAGTATTCAAGCTGATGAAGCTGGCCGGTGCATATTGGCGCGGCGACTCAAAGAACGAGATGCTGCAGCGTATCTATGGCACCGCGTGGGCAAAGAAAGAAGAGCAGGACGCCTACCTGCACATGCTGGAAGAGGCCGAGAAACGCGACCATCGAAAGCTGGGCCGCGTGCTGGACCTGTTCCACTTCCAGGATGAGGCGCCGGGCCTGATCTTTTGGCATCCCAAAGGTTGGACCATCTGGCAACAGGTCGAGCAGTACATGCGCAAAGTGTATGTCGACAATGGCTATCAGGAGGTCAAAGCACCGCAGATCCTGGATCGCACCTTGTGGGAAAAGTCCGGCCACTGGGACAACTACAAAGACAACATGTTCACTACGGATTCCGAGAACCGCCATTACGCGCTCAAGCCGATGAACTGTCCGGGTCATGTGCAGATTTTCCGCGCCAATCTGCATTCTTACCGTGAGCTACCCCTGCGCTATGGCGAATTCGGGCAGTGCCACCGGAATGAGCCCTCGGGCTCGCTGCACGGCATGATGCGGGTGCGAGGCTTTACCCAGGATGACGGCCACATCTTCTGCACGGAAGACCAGATCCTGGATGAGTGCGTGGCTTTCACCGCACTGCTGCAGAAGGTCTACCGCGATTTCGGCTTCCACGAGGTGATCTACAAAGTCGCCACCCGCCCGGAAAAGCGAGTCGGTTCCGACGATCTGTGGGACAAGGCCGAGCAGGCGCTGATCGCGTCGCTCGAGCGTTCGGGCTGCGTGTACGAGATTTCCCCAGGAGAGGGTGCGTTCTACGGCCCCAAGATCGAGTACACCCTCAAAGACGCGATCGGTCGCGCCTGGCAGTGCGGCACGATCCAGGTCGATTTCTCCATGCCGGTGCGTCTGGAGGCCGAGTACGTGGCCGAAGACAACAGCCGCAAAGTGCCCGTCATGTTGCACCGAGCCATCCTGGGTTCGCTGGAACGCTTCATCGGCATGCTGATCGAAAACCACGCCGGAGCATTGCCAGTTTGGCTAGCTCCTCAGCAAGTTTCTATTTTGAATATTTCCGAGGGGCAGGCGGAATACGCGCAAAAACTTGAGCAAAACCTGAAAAAACAAGGGTTTAGAGTGCATGCGGATTTGCGCAATGAGAAAATAACCTATAAAATACGCGAGCATTCCTTGCAAAAGATTCCATATATCGTCGTCGTCGGCGACAAAGAAAGGGATGCAAACACAGTGGCCGTGCGTGCACGGGGCAATGTCGATCTGGGTGGCATGAGTATCGACAGTCTGGTTGAGCGTCTCCAATCGGAGATTGCCGCAAAAACCTGATTCCCCTGGTGCAGATGCACGGCTTAATTATTGGATTTTTGAGGATACTGCAATAGCTACTGACAAGTCGCACCGCATCAACGGTGAAATCACTGCGCTCCAAGTGCGCCTAGCCGGAGTTGAAAACGAAGCGCTGGGCATCGTCTCCCTCTCCGAAGCCTTCCGTCTGGCAGAAGAAGCGAACGTCGATCTGGTAGAAATCGCTCCCACGGCCGAGCCGCCCGTCTGCCGGCTGATGGATTATGGCAAGTTCAAATACCAGGAGCAAAAGCGCGCGCATGAAGCCAAGCTGAAGCAGAAAGTGATCTCGGTGAAAGAGGTCAAATTCCGTCCCGGCACCGATGATGGCGACTACAACATCAAGCTGCGCAACCTGATCAAGTTTCTTGACGAAGGCGACAAGACCAAGATCACGCTACGTTTTCGGGGCCGGGAGATGGCCCACCAGGAAATCGGCATGCGCATGCTGGAGCGTCTGAAGGTCGATCTCGAGCCCTACGGCTTGATCGAGCAGTTTCCGAAAATGGAAGGCCGGCAGATGATCATGGTGCTGTCGCCCAAAAAGAAGAAGTAATTTTTGATAGAATCCGCGCTCCCGCCGCAAGGTGAGGGTGCTCCGGGGGAAACCCCGAGGGGCCGTGAACTCGAATTTGCGGCCCACGAGAAGCGAATGCAGGCATCCAAGAGCAGCGGTTGCTGCCACCTGTAATCGTCCAATAAAGGAACTGCCCGAAAGGGCAGCTAAGTGTCATGCCTAAAATGAAGACCAAGAGCAGCGCGAAGAAGCGTTTTCGCGTGCGCCCCGGCGGTACCGTCAAACGTGGCCAAGCTTTCAAGCGCCACATCCTGACCAAGAAAACCACCAAGAACAAACGCCAGTTGCGTGGCGCCGTCAATGTTCATGACACGAATATTGATTCAGTTCGCGCAATGATGCCTTTCGCTTAACCTCACTCTCGACAACAGGAGCAGACCATGCCAAGAGTAAAACGTGGGGTCACAGCCAGGGCCCGTCATAAAAAAGTTCTCGACGCTGCCAAGGGTTACCGTGGCCGTCGCAGCCGCGTCTATCGCGTTGCCAAACAGGCTGTCATGCGTGCAGGCCAATATGCCTACCGCGATCGCCGCAACAAAAAGCGCGTATTCCGCGCGCTGTGGATCACTCGTATCAACGCGGCCACGCGTGAGCACGGCATGACCTACAGCGTGTTCATCAATGGCCTGAAAAAAGCATCAATCGGACTTGACCGCAAAGTGCTGGCCGACATGGCTGTGATGGACAAGCCGGCATTTGCCGCTATCGTCAATCAGGTCAGGGCGACCATCGCTGCCTGAGGCTGATGCAGCGCGGAGCGCATACCGCTAGATAGCGCCCGCGCATGCAGAACACCTTCTAGGGGCACAGGTTGTATGACCTCTGCCCCTTTTTCATTGTCAGCGCCATCCGCATGAGCACACTCGAACAACTCGTCGCCGCCGCCGAGGCCGACTTTCTTGCCGCTGCCGATCCGGCCGCGCTGGAAAACGCCAAAGCCAAATACCTCGGCAAGACCGGGCAGATCACCGAGCAGATGAAAGGTCTGGGCAAGCTCGACCCCGATGCGCGTCGCTCACAGGGCGCCGTGATCAACGCCGCCAAGGAAAAGATCGAGACTGCGCTCAACGCGCGTCGTCAGGCCTTGGCAGATGCGCAGATGCAGGAACGTTTGAATGCCGAAGCCATTGATGTGAGCTTGCCCGGCCGGGGCCGGGGTATCGGCGGCATACATCCGGTGATGCGCAGCTGGCAGCGCATCGAAGAAATTTTTGGCTCGATCGGTTTTGATGTGGCCGATGGCCCCGAGATCGAGACTGACTGGACCAACTTCACCGCACTGAACAGCCCCGAGAATCATCCGGCGCGTTCTATGCAGGACACCTTTTACATCGACGCCAAGGACAGCACCGGCAAGCCGCTGCTGCTGCGCACACATACCAGTCCGATGCAGGTACGTTACGCGCGCATGAACCGTCCACCGATCAAGGTCATTGCACCGGGGCGCACCTATCGCGTGGACAGTGACGCCACGCATTCACCGATGTTCCATCAGGTTGAAGGCCTGTGGATCGACACCGACATCAGCTTCGCTGATCTGAAGGGCGTATATCTGAATTTCGTGAAGGCGTTTTTCGAGACCGATGATCTGCAGGTGCGGTTTCGCCCTTCGTATTTTCCGTTCACCGAGCCCTCGGCCGAGATCGATATTGCGTTTGGCAGCGGTCCGCTGAAAGGCCGCTGGTTGGAAGTCTCCGGCGCCGGACAGGTGCATCCGACGGTGCTGAAGAACATGGGTCTGGACCCAGAAGCATTCATTGGTTTTGCTTTCGGCTCCGGCCTTGAACGTCTGACCATGCTGCGCTATGGGATCAACGATCTCCGCCTGTTCTACGAAGGCGATCTGCGCTTCCTGAAACAATTCAACTAAGTGACCTGACATGCAATTCTCGGAAAACTGGTTGCGTACGTTGGTCGATCCCAAGCTGACCTCGGATGAGCTGTCGCACCTGCTGACCATGGCAGGACTGGAAGTCGAAGAGATCGACCCGGTCGCGCCACCGTTCTCGAATATCGTGGTGGCCGAAGTACGCGAGGTGCAACGTCATCCCGATGCCGATCGGCTGAGCGTCTGCCAGGTCGATGCAGGTACCGGTACATTACTCAATATCGTTTGTGGCGCACCGAATGTGCGCGCGGGCATGCGCGTACCTTGCGCCTTGGTGGGAGCGAAATTGCCACCCGGTGCGGATGGCAAGCCTTTCGAGATCAAAGTCGGCAAGCTGCGCGGTGTCGAGTCGCAGGGCATGCTGTGTTCTGCGCGTGAGTTGGGTCTGTCGGAGGACCATGGCGGTTTGCTGGAGCTGCCCGGCGATGCGCCGGTGGGTAAAAATTTCCGCGATTATTATCAGCTTAACGATCTGAAGTTCACGATCAAGCTGACGCCAAATCGTGCCGATTGCTTGTCAGTGCTGGGTGTGGCACGAGAAGTCGCCGCGCTCACGGGTACGTCCTTGCATTTTCCTGCGTTCACACCGGTGTCTGCTGACATCAGCGAAGTGCTGCCTGTGACTATCAGCGCCCCCGATCTGTGCGGCCGGTTTTCCGGTCGCGTGATTCGTGGCCTGAACGCCAAGGCGCCGACGCCCGACTGGATGAAACAGCGTCTGGAGCGCAGCGGACAGCGGCCTATCTCAGCCTTGGTCGATATCTCCAACTACGTGATGCTCGAGCTGGGACGGCCAACGCATGTCTTCGATCTCGCCAAAATTCACGGTGGTCTTGAGGTGCGCTGGGCAAAAAAAGGCGAGCAGCTCAAGCTATTAAATGGCCATACCGTCGAACTGGACGATTGGGTCGGCGTAATCGCTGATCAGAAAGCGGTCGAATCGCTGGCCGGCATCATGGGCGGCGATGCCACTGCCGTATCACTGGAGACTACCGACATCTATTTGGAAGCAGCCTTCTGGTGGCCGCAGTCCATTCAGGGCAGAGCCCGGCGCTACCATTTTTCTACGGATGCAGCACATCGGTTCGAGCGCGGCGTGGACTATGCGACAACCATCGAACATATCGAGCGCATCACGCAACTGATCATCGAGATCTGCGGCGTGCCCGGCAAGACACAGGTCGGCCCGGTTGATGATCAGGCCGTGAATCTGCCCCAGCGCAAGCCAGTCAGGCTGCGCGTTGCGCGCGCGGCAAAGATCATCGGCATACCGCTGACTGCGGCGCAGATTGCCGACATATTTACTCGGCTGGGATTGCCGTTCACGCAGCAGGGCGACGTGTTCGAAGTGACCTCGCCCAGCTACCGATTCGATATCGAGATCGAAGAAGACCTGATCGAAGAGATCGCGCGTGTTTACGGCTTTGAGAACATACCGGCGCTGCCACCGGTGGCAGCAAATGCGATACGCATCGCGCCCGAGGCAGAGCGTTCATTGTTCATGCTGCGTCGGCAGCTTGCCGATTTTGATTACCAGGAAGTGGTGAACTACAGCTTCATCGAAGAAGAAGCTGAGCTGGATTTCGCAGAGAACCGCGCCCCGGTGCGCCTGCTCAATCCTATCGCCAGCCAGATGAGCGTAATGCGATCGCAGCTCATCAGCGGTCTCGCGGCGAACGTGCGCTACAACCTGAATCGCAAAGCCAGCCGGGTGCGTGTGTTCGAGGTCGGTGCCGTATTTGCCAGCGATGCGCAAGTAACCGAAGGGCCGCTGAGCGTGGCTGGCATCGCCCAGTCCAAACGTATCGCCGCGATGGCCTATGGTCCGGTCGCAGAAGAGCAATGGGGGCAAGCTGCTCGCGCGGCCGATTTTTTTGACATCAAAGCTGACCTGGAAGCCTTGTTTGCACCGGCAAGGGCGCGCTTCGAGCCGGCGCAACATCCCGCGCTGCATCCCGGTCGCTCGGCGCGTGTGATGCTCGGCACCCGATGCGTTGGATTGATAGGTGAGCTTCATCCGCGTCTGCAGCAGAAACTTGAATTGCCACTGGCGCCCGTAGTGTTCGAGATTGACGCCGACAGCTTGCAGGGTCGGCAGCTGCCGACTTACCAAGAAATTTCAAAATTCCCGGCCGTGACCAGAGATCTGGCATTGCTTGTTAAGCAATCAGTCAGCGTGCAATCGCTGATTGACACTTTTAACGCGCAACGGCATGACCATCCGGCCTGTAAAATTATGCAAGATATTGTTTTATTTGACGAATATCGCGGCAAAGGACTCGCCGAAGACCAAAAAAGCCTTGCTTTCCGCATTACCATGCAAGATACTCAAAGCACCCTGCAAGACGATTCAGTAGACGCTGCGATGTCGGCTTTTATTGAGCTTGTCAACATAAAGCATGGTGCGGCCCTCAGGAAATAAACACGCCGCATCACATCAAAAAATGGGCACCATGAACCACAGCAATCCTGCCGAAATGGAATCCGTTCTAGCCGCCGACCTTGGCCGGGCGATGCTCGCAACCCAAGCGCGTACCAAGGCAGAGAAAGAGCTGCCAACGCTCACCAAGGCAGAGCTGGCCGAGCTGCTGTTCGAGCAGGTTGGGCTGAACAAGCGCGAAGCCAAAGATATGGTGGAGACCTTTTTTGATGAAATCCGTGATGCACTAGAACGCGGCGAGGCAGTCAAGCTGTCGGGTTTCGGTAATTTTCAGCTGCGCGACAAGCCCCAGCGCCCCGGACGCAACCCCAAGACCGGCGAAGAAATTCCCATCAGCGCGCGCCGCGTCGTTACTTTTCACGCTAGTCAGAAACTCAAGGCCATGGTGGATACCGCCACGCGGCCCACCTCCGCACACGGCAGCTAATCCCTGTAGACGTCATGAACGACAGAGCCGCCAAGCCTCTGCTGGACCCCTTGCCCCCAATTCCGGCGAAACGGTATTTCACGATTGGTGAAGTCAGTGAGTTGTGCGGCGTCAAACCTCATGTGCTTCGCTACTGGGAGCAGGAATTCGCGCAGCTCAAGCCAGTCAAACGTCGTGGCAACCGTCGGTATTATCAGCACCATGAGGTGCTGCTGATCCGTCGTATTCGCGAGCTATTGTATGAGCAGGGTTTCACCATCAGTGGCGCTCGCAACAAACTCGATAGCCGCGCCATTGCCGATCCCGGCACTGCAACAACATCAGCCGTCGTTGGTGCCGATCTGGCGGCGGTCCGGGTGGAACTGACGAATATCCTTGGACTGCTCAGGATCTGATCCCTCAGTCGCTATTGCGCACGGCCTGCAGAGGGCCCTTGCCGATCATTACGAGTCCCACAGGCCAAAAAAAAGCCCGCTCAGTGAGCGGGCTGAATCTATATCTGAGGAGGAGACATAGAGGAGACAGGTGAGAGTATGCTGCTATGCGGAATATAAGGCAAATTTTAATTTATAATGAGAGCCATAAATTATTTGTATAAGATGCCGCCCATAACAGACACATGATCATCCGGCAGCCAATTTGTTTTTTTGAAAATATCTATTTTATTTTCTAATTTGAAAATGAATAAAAATTATCCGTGTCGTGGGCGGCGAATTTGAGCTGTGTTCTGCGAACGCCAGGTTCCAGCGGGAGAGTTTATTTGGCGTGGCCAATATTGCAACTTTAAAAATTACTTGAAAGACTGCAATTTTTAGCGATTTTTGGAATATTTCACCGTATAATTTCTTTTAAGCTACAAAACATCTGGCCGATAGTTGAGTCAAGCATCAACTGACTCACCGTACAGATATTTTGGGTTCGCGCTGATACCGCGGATTTTCTTCACCTGAACTCTGGGAGGCCCTGTTGGCGGATTCAAATCAAAGCGGATGTTTGACGGTGGGCGAGGGTGTTGTGCTCAACGGGACTTTTGTCGTGCCCGACATCGCGTCAGTCTCAGGAAGCATCGAGGGTGAAATCACCGCGCGCGAATTGATTGTCGCGAGCTCTGGTGTGATCAAGGGTAAAGTCACCGCTGAAATCATCGATCTTCGCGGCGAAATCCACGACACGCTGACGGCAAAAAAATCCCTGTTCATCCGCTCCACCGGCAAGGCGTTGGGCTCAGTTCAGTACGCCGAGATCGAAATCGAGAAGGGCGGCGACCTGCAAGGCGCGCTGCAGAAGATCGACGGCGAAGGTGGGTCGTCTTCGTCTTCCGGCTCCTACTGATGTGAGGGGTGACACGTGTTTAACAAAAAACGAAATGACGAAAGGGATCGCAACGGAGTGAGTTACAACGATCCGACACCCGAGTCCAATGAGCCTGTGATTCAAGCCGAGCCAGAACCCGTAGCGCCTGCCGTCGTGGAACAAGACATTTACACTAACGGAAACGGAGGCGCCAAGCCTGCCGTGAACAACTTGAAGCCATCGATCATCAGCGAAGGCTTCGAGTTCATTGGTGAAATTCGGTCGAATGGCTACCTGACCATTGATGGCACCGTGCGTGGCACCTTGTCGCTGCATTCCATTCAGATTGGCGTCTCTGGCGTCCTCGACGGCAATGTCACCTGCGACACGATGAACGTCAAAGGCAATTTTTCCGGTGCACTCGATTGCCGCGATCTGACCATTGGTAGCCGCGCGGTGGTTGATGGCAAGGTCAGCTTCAAGAGCATCACCATCCAGCGTGGTGGTGTCGTCAAGGGCGAACTCAAGAAAAAACCCTGAGCCGAATAGCGCAGACACAAAAAAGCCGTCCCTCGAGACGGCTTTTTTTATTGGCTAGGCTGAGCTCACATGCACTTGCTGGCCTGGGCCAGCTGGCTGCATTGGTGGTTTACTTCTTTTCTTGCGCCATTTTAATCACGGTTTGCGCATCCGTGGCTGTACTTGCATTGTTCTGCGCCTGGATCACCAGCCCCAGCAGTTTGGCGCCGTGCTCGACACCTATCGTGCCGTAGGTGATGTCGCCCCGGACTTCAGAATCTTTATGAAACTCTGCGCGTTCAGTCGCGTAGATATTGCCCTCGATCTTGCCCGCGACCATGACCCGGTGCGCCGTGATGTCGCCAGAGACTTCACCCGAACGACCTATGGCCACCGTGACCTTTTTGTCCTTGGCGGTTTCGATATTGCCTACGACCTTGCCGTCAATCCGGACACTGTCAAGCAGCACAAGCCGGCCGTAGATTTCCGTCGTCGCGCCAATCAGGGTGTCAAACTTCTCCTGAGTCGGCAGCAACTTGTTTTGTTTCATTTTGCGGAACATTGCTCTCTCCAAGGCTCAGATGGCTCGGCGTCAATGCCGTCAATATAACGCGATCTGGTCAGGCCCGGTCTCGAAATTTTGCAGGCCAGGAACGCGCGACGGCGTCAGCCCAAACCGCCGTATCAGCTATTGCCAATCGGCAGAACCTGGGCCGGGTTGAGCACGCGACCGTGACGGAAGACTTCGTAGTGCAGGTGAGGGCCGGTAGAGCGGCCGGTGCTGCCAACGTCGGCAATGCGCTGACCGCGCTTGACATGCTGGCCCTCCGTCACATGGCGCTTGCTGATGTGGGCGTAGCGAGTCATGAATCCTTCGGCATGCGTGACCTCAACGATGTTGCCGTAGGTGTCTTCCCAGCCAGACCGGGTGACCACGCCATCAGCAGTCGCGACAATCGGCGTGCCGCTGGAAGCAGTAAAGTCCAGGCCTTCGTGGCGAGCCAGCATGCCAGTGAAAGGATCATTGCGCATGCCGAAGCCGCTAGTGACCCGGAAATCGCCCGAGATCGGGATACCCGTGGGAAGCGTTTGCAGCCAAGTCAGCTGTCGGTTCCAGTCGTCGCGAAGGTTGCCGACGACCTTTTGGAACTGCCCGATTTCATGCGCCGCGTCTTCGAATGAATTTGCCAGCGGCTGGTTCGAGGCAAACCCCGAGTGGCTGCTTGGCAGCAGAGGGCCACCTTTGCCGTCTTCATTGCCGCTGCGCTTCTCGCGCATCGGCGCCGGGGTGGCGATCTCCATGAAGCGGTTTTTCAGGGCTTGCAATTGACGGATATCTTGTGCGGTCGCATCCAGCATGCCCTGCAGCTTGGCCAAGCGCTCTCGGTATACGGATTCCATGCGGATTTGTTCGGCTTCAGTGGTCACGCCACCGAGACTGCGCGCGAGCTCAGGGCGCACCTCAATCGCAATCTTGAAGCCCACCAGATACAGGAGGAAGCCCGTTGCCACGAGCGCAAAGGCGACAGCGCACGTGCCGACCAAGACCTTGCGCGCAGTGATCGAAACCGTACGGACATGGCCGGTCGGACCGGAAACCCACATCAGCTGCATGACGTTCCCCCTCGTTATTCGCGGAATGCTGTTGCGTTAAGGCAATCTTTTAGGAACTGGTCATTATAAAGTTTTTTGGCAAATTTTCACCAAAAACATGCAGTTACTAGCCAAACGAATAATCGGGTGTGTTTAGATTAAACCTTGTTTGACTGACATTATAGTTAACACTAAAGCAATGATTAACCAACTTCGCACCTAAGCAGTGCAGAGTTGCGTTTACTCCAGATTAATTTAATTAGCAAAATATAATGATTTGGTTGTATTACAAAAATAACTTTGAGGTAAGCATGAGTAAGCCAGCGGATTGAACAGCAATTTTTGTAAGTAAGTCACAAGGCTTTGAAATTTCTGAAGTTTTTGCGCAAATAAACAACATTCCCGACGGAAATTGATTTACCCTTTCAAGGTATAAAAACAGGATCGGTCGCCGCTTGCCGGGCTGAAATGCTGTTGATCGCCCAGTTCGAGCAAGTACCACCAATCGCTCCCTTTTTATAACGAAATGGCAGTACTTCGAATAAGGCAGGGGTCGATCAATGGGCGCATCGGAAACACACCGACTAAAACCAACACTCCGCAAAAAACGGCCAGCAACTTTGCTGCGCGCGCTGGAGCAAAGGTTTTTATTTGATGCGGCGGCGATTATTGATCCGCTGCTGGTGGTGGAGACTATCTCAGGCAGCGACACCTCGACTGATGTCTCGCAACCTTCTCCGACGACCACTACCGCAGTCGCGCCATCGACCGACGGATCTAAGACCACGAACGCGACGTCCAGCACAACAGCAGTAGCGACCCACACCACCACAACTGCCGATGGAGCGCAAGTCGCTTCGGATGGGTCAGGATCTCCGCAAGATAGCACTACCGCGACCAGCGTTTCATCGACGACAGCGGATAGCGCGACCCCGCAAACGACGAGTTCAGTTACAACCCAGTTGCGCCTCACCGATAGTGCGGCGTCTCAGTCCGAGCTTTTAACCGCCGCAATCAGCGCGACCGAGAAAAAACTGGTTGATTTCGCCAACAGCACGGAATTCATGTCCGTACTCACGCAAGTTTTCGGTAATGCAGGCACTGACCCGCAGCGATGGAATGCGGCAGCAGATAGTCTCAAGCAAACGATTACGCAGTCGGGTTTGGGTATACGGGTGGTGTTGCTGCAGAACAGTGTTATGAACGGGGCGCTGGGTGCTTATGCGATGGATGCGGGGGATGGGCGGGAGACGATCTATTTAAATTTAGATTGGATCGCATCAAACCCATCAGTCGATCAAATGGCGTCTGTGCAGTTAGAAGAAATAGGGCATGCCATTGATTTTCGCTTGAACGAGGCATCTGACAGTCTTGGCGACGAGGGTGAAATTTTCTCAATCTGCGTAAACAAGCTGAATTACGATGACTCACAGGTTTGGTACTCAGCATTAGCCGATAATGATCACGCGATACTCCAAATCGATGGGAATACTGTAGCAGTGGAGCTTAATGCTACTGGATCTATCTCTTCTCCCCCTGGATTAAGCGTTCTCGAGGATAGCGTTTCGGGGATCGCTCTGAACAATACGATCAACTTTACCTCAGATGGCCTGAGCGGTAGAAATTCTATAGCTTCTTCTGCTGTAATAACGGCCAAATATGTTTTGGCCGATTCCCAAGGAACCCTGTCGCACAGCACACTATTAGCTTCCGCTGCATCCAGCAAGGGTAGTACCACCTACACTTTTCAAAGTACATTCGGAAATTTATCTACTTTCAGTTCGGCGCTGAATTCGATCGTTTTCAAACCAAGTCCGAATTACAATGGACTCGTCTCTATCACGGTCACACTTAATGACTCTTCCCGTACTGAGCTAAGCGGATCAATTTCTCTCAGTGTGGTTCCTGTCAATGATGCACCGACCGGTACGAACAATACCATCACGATCTTGGAAGATGGCAGCAAGACATTTGCTGCAGCGGACTTTGGGTTCGCGGACACTGCGGATGGGGTGAATGCGAATTCGCTCTCTGCGGTGATCATTACGACGCTGCCGACGGCAGGTACATTGAAACTCAGCGGCACGGCCGTGACAGCTGGCCAGTCGATTGCTGCGGCTGATTTGAGCAAATTGGTGTTTGCGCCGGCGCTGAATGCTAATGGCAGCAATTACGCAACCATTGGCTTTAAAGTGCAAGATAATGGTGCTGATGGCACAGTCAATGGTGACGTAAACACAAGTGTGAATGTCAACACGCTCACTATCAATGTAACTCCGTTCAATGATGCGCCGGTCGCCACCGGCACAGCGACTTTGGCCGCAATAGCCGAAGATACGACGGCACCGTCAGGCAGTTTGGTGTCTCTCTTGTTCCAGTCGAACTTTAGTGATGCAACCGATGTCGTGGCAGGTGGGTCAACAGCGAACACGCTGGCGGGTATTGCGATCACAAGCTACACGGTAGATGCGACCAAAGGAAATTGGCAGTACAGCACCACTGCAACTAACGGAAATATTAGCTGGACAAATCTGGCTAATGTGGTAGGCACTTCTTCTGCGGTAGTAGTGAAGAGTACTGAATCGCTTCGGTTTCTACCCTCAGCTAACTGGAACGGATCCGCGCCTACGCTAACAGCTAAGCTCATTGATTCGTCAGCAGGTACTTTGACGAATGGCGGTACGCTCAATGTGAGCACTGCTGGGGGAACCTCAGCCTACAGCGCCGATAACGTGATTCTTAGTCATGAGGTAACGGCAGTTCCAGATCGGCCGACAGGAACAACCGCCTCGATTAATGTTTTCAGGGGGGCTAGTTACTTCTTATCCGCAGGGTCATTTGGCTATGCTGATCCTGATGGAGATCCACTGGCAGAAATCGACATTACTGTACCTGCTAACTACCCAGTTTCAACCAACGCAGGTTTGTTTCGGAAGTTAGACGCTACCACTAGCACCAATTGGGAAAGGGTATCTGCTGGCGCCACCATCACGGTAACTGCTCAGCAGCTGGCGCAAAATCTTCTGTATTGGAGGGAAGATACCGTAGCCGGCGATTACTCGATTTCGTTCACGGTTAAAAATGTAGTTAACGGCGTCACGGATTCCGCCTTGACCGCATCAACGCTGACATTTGTTTATGACTCCAACAATTACGCGCCAACACTTTCTTCTACTATCAATGGTGGGATTGACCAGCTTACTTCGATTACGGAAGACAATGTCGGAAATGAAGGGAGATTGATAAGCTCATTTTTGAATAGCGTGAGTGGCGATAGAGATATTGGCTCGAATGCGCCGGCAATCGGTATAGGTATTTATTTCGCCACGGCGGGCAACAGTCCAGGCGGCGGGACCTGGCAATATTTGCAGGCAGGTGCGGACCCTGTGACAGGCTGGAGGGATTTTCCTCTCCTTTCCTCGGCAACAGCGCCACCGACGGCCACCACGCAAGCGCTTGTTCTCTATTCGACTACATCGGTACGCTTCAAGCCTGATGCGAGTAACGGTACAACTGCCAGCTTCAAATATCTCGCATGGGATGCCACAAATGATGCGGCCGAAGGTAGCACTGTTGCTATAGGTTCATACGCAGCGGGATTCAATCCACAAGGCTCATCCTTTTCTGACCCTAACATCACGCGTACGGTCAGCATAACCGTTACGTCGGTTAATGATGCGCCGGTTCTGTCGGCGATTACTGCACCTGATTCGGTGGTTGAGCTGACTGATGCGAGTGCTCAGAACATAGCGGCCATTACCGGTGTCTTGAGTGTGTCGGATCTTGATGTGGGGAATACGCTCACGGCCTCGATTGTGGGCAGTCCGACGGTCTTGCTTAACAATGCTGCCTACACTTTGCCCAGTGGGGCGAGTGCGTTGATCAACAGCGCACTAACGTTTGGTAGTACGGTGACGAGCGACGGGACGACTCAGAGCATTAACTGGACGTATGACCCAGCAGCGGCGAACCTAGACTTCTTGCGTTCGGGTGACAGTTTAACGCTGACCTATGCGATTAAGGTCAATGATGGATCGACGGATTCGGCGACACAAAATCTGGTGATCACGATTACGGGTAGTAATGATGCGGCGGTGATTGGTACGCCGACGGTGGTGTCGGTTACGGAGGATACTTCTGTGGTGTCGGACGTCCTGGAGGCGAAGGGTACGATCAGCATCACAGATGCTGATACGGCAGGAGCTGGA
>Ga0315902_10001720_pt1 | contig 34858 bp, 34 predicted proteins | sample LakEriMetagenome_9_FD_203523 | JGI IMG/M metagenome (GOLD analysis project Ga0315902, IMG submission 203523) | Freshwater fungal communities from buoy surface, Lake Erie, Ohio, United States - Buoy 12 MA117 | ecosystem: Environmental > Aquatic > Freshwater > Lake > Lake biofilm | place: USA... | reverse complement strand
GGGGTTTAAGCACAATTTCAAACACCTACTTGCCAAGTCCGTTGGGGTGCTGGTGGAATTCTTCCTAACAAGAAATTCACTACCTGTGGGAAAAGGGGTTCATCAATAAATGGCTAATGATGCCCTCGAAAACCTTGCCACCGAAAATCGAATCTATGAACCAACCAAAAAATTCAGCAGTAATGCCAATGCGCAAAGTTCAATCTATGAAGAGGCAAAAAAAGATCGAATCAAATTCTGGGAGAACCAAGCTCTTCGCTTAACTTGGGATAAACCTTGGACAACTGCCCTTGATTGGTCTGATGCCCCCTTTGCTAAATGGTTTGTGGGTGGCAAATTAAATGTTTCCTACAACTGTGTTGATCGACATGTTGAACAAGGACATGGGGATCAAATTGCAATTTATTTTGAAGGTGAACCTGGAGATACCAGAACTATCACTTACAAACAATTACAAGATGAAGTTTGTAAAACCACGAATGCACTCATTGAACTAGGTGTTGGATTTGGTGACCGCGTAGCAATCTATTTACCTATGATTCCTGAAGCTGCTTTTGCCATGCTTGCTTGTGCGCGAATTGGTGCAATTCATTCAGTGGTATTTGGTGGATTTAGTGCTGAGGCCTTGCGTTCAAGAATTGATGATGCGAAAGCAAAATTAGTTATAACTTCAGATGGTGGCAATAGAAAAGGTGCAGTTTTACCTTTAAAGCCTGCAGTTGATGAAGCAATTAAACAAACCCCCAGTGTGGAAAAGGTATTAGTTGTAAAAAGAACTAACAACGAGGTCAACTGGGATCAAGACAAAAATGTTTGGTGGCATGAAATTGTTGATAAACAATCAACCACACATAAATCTGAAAGCTTTGATGCTGAAACTCCATTGTTTATTCTTTATACTTCTGGAACTACGGGAAAACCTAAAGGTATTTTGCATACGAGTGGCGGATATCTAACTCAAGCTGCTTTTACGCATTTCAATGTGTTTGATCTCAAAGCTGATAAAGATATTTACTGGTGCACGGCTGATGTTGGTTGGATAACCGGACATTCTTATGTTGTTTATGGTCCACTAGCTAATAGAGCAACTCAGTTAATGTATGAAGGAACACCTGATACTCCCCATAAGGCAAGATTCTGGGAGTTAATTCAAAAATATAAAGTTTCTATTCTTTACACTGCCCCAACTGCTATTAGAACATTTATGAAATGGGGCGATGATGTTCCTGCCCAATTTGATTTATCAACCTTAAGGGTTCTAGGTTCTGTTGGTGAACCAATTAATCCTGAAGCTTGGATTTGGTATCGAGAACACATTGGTTCAAATAGGACACCAATAGTTGACACCTGGTGGCAAACAGAAACTGGTTCCATCATGATTTCTCCACTCCCAGGAGTTTCAAAATGCAAACCAGGATCCGCCATGACTGCTCTTCCTGGAATCAGTGCTGAAGTTATTAATGAAGAAGGAATTGCAGTTGGCAATGGTCACGGTGGTTATTTGGCGTTGACTGAGCCTTGGCCAAGTATGTTACGTGGAATCTGGGGAGATCCTGAAAGATTCAAAGAAACTTATTGGTCAAGATTTCCTGGAAAATATTTTGCAGGAGATGGAGCCAAACTAGATAACGATGGTTGTTTGTGGCTACTTGGACGAGTTGATGATGTGATGAATGTTTCAGGACATCGAATCTCAACAACTGAAGTGGAAAGTGCACTAGTTTCTAATTCAATGGTTGCTGAAGCTGCCGTTGTTGGGGCAAATGATGAATTAACAGGACAAGCAATAGTTGCCTTTGTAATTCTTCGCCAAGGCTCTTTAGAAGGACCAGAAACTGTCAAAGAATTAAGAAATCATGTGGCCAAAGAAATTGGTGCAATTGCCAAGCCAAAGAAAATTCTCATTGTTGCAGAGTTACCAAAAACTCGTTCAGGAAAAATTATGAGAAGACTTCTTCGAGATGTGGCAGAAAATAGATCCCTGGGTGATGTCACAACCTTGGCTGATCCAACGGTGATGAATTTAATTGGTCAAGGATTATCAACTAGTTCTGATAGTGATTGAAGAAAAACTTTGACAACGAAAGATACTTCTGATTGGCATGCGCTAACACAAAATGATGAGTATTTAAAACTTTCCAGTCAAAGATTAAGTGAGCCTCCTTTAATCTGGGTTAACCAGTTCACCCAAATCATTAATGATTTTATTGGTGAAAATAAAGAAGAGTATGTAATAAATGATATTGGTTGCAATGTGGGTCATTTTGCTAGAAATGTGGAACTAATTAATACTGATATTGCATATAGGGGAATTGATATCTCTAAAACTTACTTAGAAATAGCTAAACTTCATTTTCCTAAGCTAGATTTCTATATTGAAGATTTTGCTCAGAAAGAATTAAACATTTCTCAATTTAATTGCGATGTATCCATTGTGAGTGCAACATTAGAACATATTGATGACTATGAACAATTCTTAAGCAATATTTTTAAAACCACAAGCCAAATGATTTTAATCAGAACATTTATTGGTGAAACAAGTGAAATGGATTATTGCCTTAAAGAAGGTGCCACACAAAGCTATCTGATCAGACAGTTTGTCCTTTCAGATTTAGTTAACAAGGGTTTCAATAAGGACTGGCTTTTCGAAGAAATTATTGATGAAGCCACACTTAGTAAACCAAAAGTCATCTGTAATTCCATTACTCGAAGTCAGCAAATTCTTAAGTTTGTTAAAAAGTAATTTTGATTTAATTTCCCTTTTTTCTGCCCGAGTTACCTTTTAGGCACTGATTGGCAAACCTCGCATAGGTTTTAGTGGAGCCTTACATGCACGGAATTGGACGGTTAGTGGGTTGTTACTGAAGGCGCTTTGCTCTTTCTGAGATACTTCAATACAAAGAAAAGAGTTAAATGTCAGATTCAGAAAAGACTTCAATTCCACGCATGATTCTTCAGGCTGTTGAAGATTTTGCGACGATTGTCAAAGGTGAGATCGAAATCGCTAAGAAGAGTCTTACTACTTCAGTCAAGAAACTGGGTCTTGGAATTGGTTTTATAATCACCGCATTTTTACTCTTAAATGTGTCTTTACTTTTCTTACTCATGGCCCTTGCTTATGGATTTATTCAAATTGGTTTAGCAGGCTGGATTTCATTTCTCCTAGTAGCAGCAATAATGATCGCATTAGCAATTATTTTTATTGTTCTTGCTGTTCGGTCTTTTAGTAAAGTTCGAGGAATTGGTGATGCTTCAAGAATTGGTAGTGAAACTAAAAAATATTTGAGTGAAAATATTGTGAAACCAGAAAAATTATCTGGTTGGAATTCCTTATAACTAAGCTGCTTTAGCGCAACTTCCAGTTTCGATTGATTCTGTTTTAGATGTTGTTTCACTGATAAGTTTCGCCACTTCACTTGGTGCTAAAGCGTAACCTGTGTTTTTGTTTTGTTCATCAGCTGCAAAAACTACTCCCAAGACTTGTCCTTGGTCATTTAGAAGTGGTCCACCAGAATTTCCTGGTTTAACATCTCCACCAAAGACAATTACTGCTCTTCTGGCTTCACCGTTTCCATCAATATCTGTGCCAAGGGATTCAAATTCGGCTGAAACCGAAACTGCACTTGTTCTTAGTTTTCCCCCATTGGGATAACCCACGACAAACCCGACTTCATTTGGAGTAACAGGTCCAATAAAGGTTAGTTTCTCACCAGTTAAGCCTGGAACAAAAATTATTGCAATATCCTTTTTTCTGTCAATTGCGATAACTCTTCCCCCAAGTTGTGTTTGCGAATTAGACAAAGTGATAACTGGCTCTTTTACCCCTGCCACAACATGAGCATTTGTTATCACTCTTTCATTTGCAATGATAAATCCAGTACCAACCATTGCTGCTGAACAACTTTCAGCTATGCCATCAATTCGAACAGTTGAAGCAATTGAATTTGTCACTGAATCAGGTATTTCTATCTCACTTTCTAGTTGAGATGGAATAATTCTTGATTCCACCATGCTTCTAAAAACTTCGGGAAGTGGTGAATCAGTAATTACGTTTTGAATCTTTTGAGCAATGTTTTTGAATCGATCTGGCAAGTATTTATCAATTTCATAAATTAACTGTGATTGGGCAAATAAATTGTTTACAGTTTTATTTGGAATGACTTGAGCAGCTCTTGAGAGTGTTGAACTTATTGAAGCAACGGCCACAACGGCTAATACAAATCCAACTAATGAATCAATGGTTTTCATAAACGGAAAAGGCAAAAGAACAACTCTTAAGAATCCTCCCAGGATCCCAAATAAGAACATTCCCAAAGATGCTCCAAGGATTATCGAAGTCAATCCGATTGTTGGTCTGAAGCCAAAAGCATTACTTGAAATTAAAGATTGAAGACTTGGTGTGGCCAGTGCCCCTAAAGCTCCACCCACTAGTAATCCAATGATGCTTAAAACAATTCGAAGAGTTCCACGTCTAAATCCAATCCAGCCAAAGATTAAAATCGCAGCAGCAAGAAAAATGTCAACAATATTCATATATTTTTAATTTATCGGAAATCTGAGTCTTTTTTAACTAATTTAAGTGCAAGTTCTTTATCAGTTGGTCCTTCACCAAATGACGGACACAAACTAGCAATAGGACAAGCTCCACATGCTGGTTTTCTAGCATGGCATCTTCTTCTCCCGTGCCAAATAACTAATTGACTCAAATGGGTCCAATACTTGGGAGCGAATATTTCATGCATCGCAAATTCAACTTTTACTGGATCTGTTTCTTTGGTCCAACCAAATCTTCTACTTAATCGATCAAAGTGAGTATCAATTGTAATTCCTGGAGTATCAAAAGAATTTCCTAAAATTACATTTGCTGTTTTTCTTCCCACCCCTGGAAGAGTTACTAAATCATCTAGGTTGTTGGGGACTTTGCCACCGAAATCATCACAGACTTTTCGAGCCATTCCAATGATGCTGGTGGCTTTATTTTTATAAAAACCAGTTGATCTGATTAATTCTTCTAATTCACTTTTCTTAGCCCCAGCAAAATCTTCTGCTTTTTTGTATTTTTTAAACAAAGCAGGGGTAACCGTATTAACTCGTTTGTCGGTGCATTGGGCAGCAAGAATTGTTGCTACCAGCAACTGAAGAGGGTTTTTGAAATCTAGTTCACAATGAGCATTTGGGTATAACTTGTTTAACCTGGTATAAATCTTTTTAGCCCGAAGCTTTAGTTCTGCAGGTGATTCTTTTACTTTTGTTGCCATAACCAAAGCGTACGACTTTTACTGAGTACTCTCTAGCTCAACCCTTCAATTGTGTTTTATTGGGATTGTTTCTTCGAAAGTCCTTGAACTCTTGGAAATTATGTAGATAATCATCAGGATCAAATGCCTCTGACGCTAAAACTAATAAGGCTGCATTGGTGGAGAAGTTATACTGGGTACCCCAAATTAAAGGTGGAATTAACAATCCCTTGTCAGGGCTATCTAATCTAAAAGTTTTATTCATTTCTCCGTCACTTAGATCTACCATCACTTTTCCAGTGGTTGAAATTAATAATTGCCAACACTTTTTATGTGCATGTTCACCTCGAACTTCTGAATTAGAAACGTGATGAACAAGAAAAATCCTCCTTACTTCAAAAGGGACCACATCTGGAAGTTCAAGTGCTGTCAAATTACCTCTTGCGGCTTGTACCGTGGGAAAACTAATCAAACGTACACCTTCTAATTCACTTTTCATTTAATTTCCATTAAAACGAGTTTATTACTTCTATGACATGTTGAATTTTATCCGAAGACATGCCTGGATAAACCGGCAAAGATATAATCTTCTCTACAGAATCTTCAGTTATGGGCAAGGTTAAGTTCTCAAATCTTCCTTCGAATACTTTCTGCCTATGATCAGCAATTGGATAATGAATTCCATACTGAACATTATTTCTAGTCAGATGATCGATTAATTCAATTCTTTTATTGGTAGTTATTACAAAGAGATGAACAACTCCATTTAAAGTACCTTCGAGTAATTTAATTTTATTGCTCTCGAATTCGGAAAAATATCTATTCGCAATTGAAATTCGCTCTTTATTCCAAGTGTCTAATTTCGTGAGCTTCTCAGATAAAAATGCAGCTTGAATCTCATCTAGTCTTGAGTTCATACCAAATGGATTGTCCACATGGTATTTCTCACTCCAACCATATTGTCTTAAACTTATGATTTTCTCTGCCAAGTCCTGATTATTTGTTACAACCGCACCTCCATCTCCTATAGCCCCTAAATACTTTGTCGGGTAGAAAGAAAAAGTTGCGATGTCCCCAAATGTTCCAACTTTTTGATTATTGACCTGCGCCCCGTGTGCTTGTGCGCAATCTTCTATTACTTTGATGGATTTTTTTTTGCATATGTTCACAATTTCATGGATTGAAGCGACTTGGCCAAAAAGGTGTGTGACAACCACAGCTTTAATGTTTGAATTTGAGATCTTGGCTTCTAAATCTTCAGGATCCATTTGAAGCGTTTTTGCTTCAATGTCAATAAAAATTGGTTTTGCCCCGATTTGATTTAGTGCGGCACAAGTATAGAAGCCTGCATTTGCCACTGTAGCAACTTCATCGTTTGCCTTGATCCCAATAGCTCTAAGAGCTATTACAAGTGCGTCGCTTCCATTTGCAACTCCAAAACAATGCTTGATTTCAAGGTATTTCGCAAAATTATTTTCAAAATCTACAACATTTTTACCTAATATATGCTGATGCGATGAAATTACTTGATAAGCAATTTTAGTTAATCCCTCTTCGTCTGTGACTTTTGCTAACTCAAACATTGGAACTGAAATCATAATCAAAATTGTATATCACTGGTGGGAGATAGTCTACGAGATTTAACATCCTAGACCTTAAAATATTTATGATCTCTAAATTGATAACAACTTTATAGTCTAATGTGGCCCAGTAAAGAATGATTCAAACTATTTTTAGAAAATCTGAATAACTCCTTATGTAGTCATCCGGATTATATTGCTCTGATGCAAAAACTGACAACAATGCATCCTCTGAGTATTTATATTGTGTGACCCAAACTTTTGGATGAATATAAACTCCGATATTTGGTGAATTTAGGAAAATTTCTTGTCTATGCTTGCCATCATCTACCAAAATCTGACAACTTCCACGTGCGCAGGTAATGAACTGTTTACAAGTCTTTAAAGCAAACTGACCTTTAGTTTCTTTGCTGGGTACCCCAAATACCATGTAAAATCTCTTCGGTTCAAAAGGAATCTCTTCATTAATGTTTGCAACAGAGATATTTCCCCTGATATCTGAAAATGCTTTTAGTTTAATGATTTCAACACCTTTGACATTGATTAAAGTTTTCGTTTCATCATCTTGAGAATTGACTTGGGATTCAGTTAATTCAATGGGTGATGAGTCAACATACCCAGTAATCCGTCCAGGGTTTCCTTTTACGATGGCATTTGCTGGAACATTACTTGTTACAACAGCACCAGCCCCAATCATGGCATTTTCTCCAACCTCAATGCCAGGTAAAATCACTGCGCCTGAACTAATCGAGGCACCTTTACGAATTACAGTGCGAAGAACTTCTGCTTGGTGTTTTTTTGAACGAGGAAACTTATCATTTGAAAAACTTGCATTTGGGCCAACAAATACGTCGTCTTCCAGTGTTACACCATCCCATATTTGAACTCCAGATTTAATTGTTACTCTGTTTCCTATTACTACATCATTTTCGATGAGTACGTGTGAACAAATATTGGAATCCGATCCAATTTGTGCCTGTTCTAGTATTACGACAAATTGCCAAATATTTGTTCTGTCCCCGATATTTTCTGTGAAGACTTGTGCACTTTTATCAACTTTAAAATTCATGTTTTCTCTATTCGTTAACTTTTTGAATTCTCGAAACAACAGCGTTTGGGCGCCTCTTGCTGTTCTCATAAGCTCGCCAGGCATAACTTCCAACTAATCCGATACCAAATACATTCAAAGCCCCAAAAAATAGAATAAGTAGAATTGTTGGAGAATATCCCGGAACCTCTATATCTCCATAGATTCTTAGAACCAAAACCACTGAGCCTAGTACTAAAGAAAATACAATCCCAATAGCGCCTAGCGTGAGTAAAACTCTAATTGGCAGATCGGTAAAAGAAAATAAACTATCTAGAAAATAATTAGATTTCTTTTTTAAACTCCAAGCGGACTTTCCTTCTTCTCTTGCAAGTCTGTTGTATTTAACTATTCTTCGTTCAAAACCTAGCCAAAAAGCTAAAGCTATTAAAGAGCTTCTAGATTCTTCTAATTTAATTAGTTCATTTCTAAAGGCTTTATTGCAACCAAAAATATCTACTCCACCTTTAGGCATACTTGAATCGATGGTCGTTCTGTAAATATTCCAAAATAGGTTAGAAAACAACTTTGATAAAAAGTCATCGCTTCTCTCTATCCTTTGCCCAAATACTACGTCCGCTTTATCTTCCACAAGGATTTTAAAGAAATCTTCAATTAAACTTATTGGCTCTTGGCAATCTGCTGAATAAGTTGAAGTGTATTCCGAGTTTACATGCTTTAAACCTGTTGTGATCGCGGCAAAACTACCAAAATTTTTTGAATGATTAATAATTTGCGATTTAAACTTTTGAACTTTACAACTATCAATTAAAATTTCTTGACTTTTATCTGTACTGCCGTCAATAACAAACACAACTTCTAAATCATTTTCATATTTTTCTGATAAAGAGGAAAGGTTTGAAAGAAGTCTAGGGATAGAATCTTGATTCTGAAAAACAGGAACTACAATTGCATATTTCACTGCGCAGTCCCCTTATTTCACCGAGTCGAGGAATTCCTTATCATTTAATCTTAGCACCTCAAAAACATAGACAAATAACTATATTTTATGCAATAAGTCAACACCTTGCAGAAAATAAATTAATTATCGGTATCAATAACCGCCCAAATCAGTTTTTCATGCGTCTGCTGAACAAAATTGGGCTCAGGACTTTTAGTTTTATTCGCTGTGGTTTCTAGTTTGAACTTCTAGATTAAAATCGATTGACAATACCTAAAGTTAAGGAAAATGGCGTTAGTTTATAATGAAAATGTGGGAAGGGATTAATGGAAGAAGCAGTAAGAAATGCTCCACTTTTTCTTGCCCTTGATGAGGAAGCATCTGTTGCTTTAAGAGCCTCAATGGTTGAAATTGATTTCACAAGAGGTCAAGTTGTTTTTGCCGAAGGAGATCCTGGAGATCGCCTTTATGTAATTGTGGATGGAAAAATCAAACTTGGCACTACTTCAAATGATGGTAGAGAAAGCTTGTTAGCAGTTCTTGGACCTGGTGAAATGTTTGGTGAATTGTCTTTATTTGATCCAGGTCCAAGAACAGCAACTGCTACTGCATTAACTGAAACAACTTTGCTTGGCTTAGGTCATGAAGCACTTGGTCCATGGTTAACCGGTAGACCAGGAGTTGGACAAGCTTTATTAAAAGCTCTTGCACAAAGATTAAGAAGAACAAATGAGAACTTATCTGATTTAGTTTTCTCAGATGTGCCAGGAAGGGTTGCCAAAGCATTAGTCGAACTAAATGAAAAATTTGGCGAAAAAAGAACTGATGGTTTCTATGTTGAGCATGATCTAACTCAAGAAGAACTTGCCCAATTAGTTGGAGCCTCTCGTGAAACAGTTAATAAAGCACTAGCTGATTTTGTTCAAAGAGAATGGATCAAACTAGAACCACGAGCCGTGCTTTTGCTGGATTTGGAGAGATTGGTTAAGCGAGCACGCTAATTAGCCAATAGATATTCAAAAGTAGGCTTATTTCGGTCATTCTTAAACAAATCTATTGATTAGATTTCAAACTGATGCGGTGTTCAGTTAAACTAATGTATATGAAAATAGCAATTCTCGCCGGTGGTTTAGGTACGCGAATATCAGAGGAAACTGATTCAAAACCAAAACCGATGGTTCTAATTGATGATAAACCAATTTTGTGGCATTTAATGAACACTTTTGCAGTTCAAGGATTTGATGAATTTGTTCTAGCTTTGGGATATAAAAGTGAAGTTATTAAAAGGTGGTTAGTCGACCTTCATGAACTGGAAGGTAATTTCACCGTAGAAGTCAATAGTAATAATGTTGAAAAAATTGGAGAAAAAAGATCTTCAAGTTGGAAAGTTACAGCACTTGAAACAGGGCTCAATTCCCAAACGGGTGGACGTATCTCAAAAGTTATCACTTTTCTAAAGGGTGAACGAGTTTTAGTCACATATGGTGATGGACTAGCAAACGTAAATATTAATGAATTAATTAAATTTCATGAATCCCATGGAAAACTTGCAACAGTAACAGCAGTTCGCCCTCCAGCACGATTTGGCTACCTTGAGTTAGATGGCAACAATGTGAGACATTTTGGAGAAAAAAATCAACTTGACGCAGGTTGGATCAATGGTGGTTTTTTTATTTTAGAACCCGAAGTACTCAATTACATTGACAATGAATTAGAACCATTTGAGGTTGGGGCTCTGCCACGTCTGGCCCAAGAAAACCAGTTAAACGCATACTTACATTCAGCGTTTTGGCAACCTATGGATACGCTAAGAGAAAGAAATGAACTTGCAAATTTTGCAAAACAAAATCCACCACCATGGTTGAAAGATTTAAATGTCAAGTAAAAAAATTGTCTTGTTTGGGCACACTGGAGATATTGGTAAGGCGTGTCTTGGGCTATTAAATGAACATAACTACACCGTGATTTGTGTACCACGAAATAAGGTAAGCGAAGTAGTTCATGAAAAAATAGATGGGGCGATTTGGGCCCAAGGAGCTAATTTAACAGAAACTTTTGAAAATACATCTACTGAAAATTGGGATTCGATATGGGATGCGAATTTCAATTACTTAGTTAAAACTCTAAACTTTCTTCTTTCAAATGATCTTTTGAATATGAACGCAAGACTCGTCGCTCTGAGTTCAGTTTGGCAAGAAATTGCTCGTATTAACAAAACTGCATATATTTCTTCAAAGGCAGCACTTGGAGGGCTAGTCAAAGCACTAGCCGTTGATTTGGGTCCTAAAGGGATAGCAATTAATGCGATTCTTCCAGGAGTAACAGAGTCTGCTATGACTAGTCGTAATTTATCTGCAGACCAAATCAGTGAAATTAGAAAAACCACCCCAACAGGAAAATTGGTTGAACTATCTCAGATAGCTTCTGTTATTGAATTCCTAGTCAGCAATAAATCGATTGGAATAAACGGACAGTCTATTTTTGTTGATAATGGTTGGTCGCAGACAAAAAATGTCTAAACTTGAAGTGGTTAGTTCTAACTTCACTTACCAAATAAGTATTGGTGAAAACCTACTGAAAGAGATTTCACAAAAAAGTATAGTAGTTTGTGATAAAAATCTAAAAATTTATATTCCCAGTGAGATTCGCACTATTTATGTTGAGTCAGGTGAAAAAAATAAGACTCTTAAAACAGTAGAATCAATATTAAATCAGTTAGCAAAAATGGGTTTACGTAAAGACGAGGAAATAGTCGCAATCGGAGGAGGGTCAATTCAAGACTTATCCACAATGGCCGCGGCCATCTATATGCGTGGTGTGAATTGGAACTATTTCCCTACAACACTGATGGCAATGGCTGACTCATGTATAGGCGGCAAAAGCTCAATAAACCTAGAGGGCAAAAAAAATATAATTGGTAATTTTTATCCCCCAAAAAATGTTTTCATTGATTTGGATTTCATTAAATCATTGTCTAATGAGGCAATTGCTTCAGGCTTATCGGAAGCAATAAAAATATGTTTTGCCCGTGACAAAAGTTCCTTCGAAAGTTTTTGTAAGTTTCATAAAAATTTGGGTAGTCCTGAAGTAGATCTTGTTTCTATGCAAAATTTAATCGAGGAAAGCTTGAAAGCAAAGAAATGGTTTGTTGAAGTAGATGAATTTGATGTCGCTGAAAGAAAATTACTTAACTTTGGTCATACTTTTGGACACGCTCTTGAATCATCAACTAATTTTGCCATTCCCCATGGTCTAGCCATAGCAACAGGTATGCTGATTGCTTTAGAGCATCCTGCAGCAATCTGTGGGCCCTCCGAAATAAGTTTAAAAGGTGAAGTTTTCTCAATTCTTGAGTCAGTTAGAAGTGAATTACGAGAATACTTAAAAGAATTTGATTTAGAAAAATATAATGTGGCATTCGATTCAGATAAAAAACATAACAAGACTTTCTACCGTATAATTGTTCCTTTAGAAGGAAAATTGAGATTAATTGAAATTGATAACAATGAAGAAAACTTAAAAATTGTGTCAAGTATAACTAAAGAAGTTATTGGACAGTTTTTATGACGAATTATTCAGAACAAGTCTGTGATTGGTTAATTGAAGAAGGGTATACGCATTGTTTTTTTGTAGCTGGTGGCAATATTATGCACTTACTAAATTCTGCACGTTCTAAATTTAAATGTATACCTGTTGTACATGAAGTAGCCGCTGGAATAGCGTGCGAATACTTTAATGAGACCTCCAGTAAACATAAAGCTTTTGTTTTAGTAACCGCGGGGCCAGGTCTAACTAATTTAGTAACAGCGATTGCTGGTGCGTGGTTGGAAAGCCGAGAGTTATTGATCTTGGGTGGTCAAGTTAAAAGCTCTGATCTATCTGATGGAAAAGTTAGACAAAATGGTATTCAAGAAATTAATGGTATGGATATTTGTAAGCCAATCACCAAGAAATCGATCCAGATAAGAAAACCCATTTCAAAAAAAGATTTCATAGAAGTTGTCCAACAAACTTACACTGGTAGACCAGGTCCTGTTTATTTTGAGTTTTGTCTTGACGCCCAAGCGGCAAAACCAGTTGAAGAGACAAATGCCCAAGTTAAAAAACTATCTGCTTCAAACAAATCTGTAGATATAGATGCAACTTTGACTTTGATGAATGCATCTTGCCGACCAGTGATTCTGATTGGTGGCGGAGTTTCTAGAGAAATTTTTAATGGATATAAACCTTTGTTTAATGACCTCAAAATTCCAATCATGACAACGTGGAATGGTATTGATCGTATTGACGCTCGAGACAATTTATATTGGGGTCGCCCAAATACCTGGGGTCAGAGATATTCCAACATTTTAATTCAACAAAGCGACTTAATAATTGCTTTAGGATCACGTTTAGGTATCCAACAAACTGGCTTTAACTGGAAATTTTTTGCGCCTCTAGCCAAAATAATTCAAGTAGATGTTGACATAAATGAAATTCAAAAGGGGCATCCAAAAGTTGATTTAGGTATCCATAATACCGTTGAAAATTTTTTATTGGAGTTAAAAAATAATACTAAAAAAATATATCTAAAAGATTTAACGGAGTGGATAGATTTTGGTAAAAAAGTAAAAAAGACTATTCCTCTTAATGAAAGTTCAAACAAAACTGATTCGCATTTTGTTAGCCCTTATTTGTTTATTGAAGAACTTTCTAAAGTTTGTACGCATGAAGATATTGTGGTTTCGAGCAGTAGTGGAGGTGCTTTTACTACAACGATGCAGGCGTTCTCGCAAAAACTCGGGCAAAAAATAGTTAGTAATAAAGGTTTAGCAAGCATGGGATATGGACTAGCTGGTGCTATCGGAGCATCCTATGCAAACCCTGGTAAACGAGTAGTTTTAATTGAGGGGGATGGTGGATTTGCACAAAATATTCAAGAGCTTGGTTCTGTTAGTGTTTCAAATTTGCCGATTAAAATTTTTATTTACTCAAACATGGGTTATGCCTCAATAAAAATGACTCAGTTAAATTATTTTCAGGGATCATATATTGGTTGTGACATCAGCACAGGTTTAGGTTTACCTAAGGACTGGGTGACTTTATTTGAATCTTATGGAATTGAAGCAGTTCATCTCGAATCTAAAAGTGTTTTTGCCCAGAACATTCGTGAAAAGTTTGAAAGCACGAGTCCAGTCGCATTTATTGTTCCAATAGATCCCGAACAGACTTATTACCCTAAAATCACAAGTGTTGTTGTAGAAAATGGACAAATGGAATCAAATCCTTTACATTTAATGGCTCCCGCCTTAGATCCTGCGTTAGAAAAAGTTGTTTTCAAGTATCTGGAGATATAGTTCATGTTGAGGAGAAAATGTGAATAAAACCGAACGTAAAATGGTTGAAATTCTTTCAAAGGGCCGAGACTCTCACGGAGTAGTTAGCGTAAAAGCAGAATTCGAAGCTGAGGGAACTAGAACTGATGAATTACTAAGACTTGTAGATGTTTCCCGATCCGCAGGTTTACCCATAACTTTAAAAATTGGTGGCTGTGAAGCCATAAGAGATTTATTAGAAGCCAAACAAATTGGGGTTAAATACATCGTAGCCCCAATGATTGAAACCCCATATGCATTACAAAAGTATGTAGCAGCAAAAAATCTTGTTTACTCAACGGAGGAACAACAAGATACAGACTTTCTCTTTAATATTGAAACCATTTCAGCTTTTAACCACTTAGATGAAATGACCAAGATTGCTAAAGATAATTTAAGCGGACTGGTTTTTGGACGGGTTGACTTTTGTGGTTCCTTAGGTTTTGACAGAGGCAAAATTGAAACTCAAGAAATTACCGACAAAGTAATTTCTGTCGCAAAAGTGTGTAAGACTAAGAACTTAGATCTAGTGATGGGTGGTGCAATTTCTATTGATGCCTTGCCAAACCTAATCCAGGTTGAGTCTGTTGGTTTAACAAGGTTCGAGACCAGAAAAGTTGTATTTACAGGAGAATCTGTAAAGAAAGCGAGCATTAAAGACGGCTTACTAAATGCTGTTCATTTTGAATTGCTTTGGTTGCTGAACAAAAGAGATTATTACCAGAATTTAACTAATGAGGATCAGAAGCGAATTCAGATGCTTGAGGATCGTTGGAAAATGCTTGGTAAAGAAGTACTATAAATTGGGTGAATAAAGATAACAGCTGCACTTCCAAAATAAACTCACTCAACAAAATTGTAGTTTTTGGTGCTAGCGGTTGGCTCGGCCGCGAGTGCATAAGTCTTTTATCGAGATCCTTACAAAAGAACTTTTCCTCTAAGGTAATACTCGTCGGTTCAACCAATAAGTCTATTAAAGTAAACCAGCAAAATTATGATGTAACATCAATTGATGATTCAGGTTATCAAACAAATGTGGATTTAGTGATTGATTTAGCTTTCATCACTCAAGAAAAACTAGAGCAACTGGGTGAGACGCAATACATTCACTTAAACCAGGAACTTAGGAAAAGAATTTACGACTTCATTTATGAAAGTAAACCTAAATACGTTTATTTCGCTTCCAGTGGAGCAGCAGATATAGACTTTATGCGTGTAACAAAAAGTTACTCTAAGAGAGTATATGGGGAACTCAAGTTAGCCAGCGAAGCTGAATTGAAAAATATATCACAGGATCTAGAATTTAATTTACTCATAAACAGAATATGGTCTGTAACTGGTTTACAGATACAAGATTATATAAAGTATGCGATAGGTAACTTTATATCCCAAGCTTTGTCAAAAAATGAAATTAAAATAAATAGCAGTGACCAAGTCCTAAGAAGTTATATTGATGCTGAGGATTTATTACAGGTATGTTTTAATGAATTATTTCTAAACAAGTCCAGTTTATTGAATTCGGGAGGATTTCAGACAACTTTATTTGACCTTGCTTCTTTAGTTTTAAAAGTTTTAGGCTCTTCGACTGCCCAGATTCCAAATTTAATTGGAAAAGAGCTTGGAGATGACTATGTTTCAAAAGATTTCAAATTGAATGACCTTGCGCTTCAACAAGGGTTAGAGTTGCAGTCTTTAGAGGATCAAATTAGAAATATATTAAGGACAGTCAATTCCTAGAGTTGCACTAACATTAAAGTTAGGTCGATTTTTAGATTCTTTATAGATTAAAGCAATATATTCACTCATCACTCCCATCATTAAAACCTGAAAGCCAATGGTTCCGACAATGAATGCTGCTACTGTTCCAAAACCTGCAAAGGCAACTCCGGCAACTATCCAGTATCAAGATAAGGGGATTAAGGAAACTATTTAAACAACTGAGACAAACAATCCTGTTAAGGACATAAATCTCAGAGGTTTATAGGAATGCGAAAAAATTTCCTTTGGTGCTAAATCAATAACTTTCCCAGTTGACGCATTCGAGACGCCTGCAAACCTAAGTGGTCTTTCCGTAGGTAATCCAATTGACTTAAACCCTGCCCAAGCAAATAAGTTTCGGATAAATCTGTTTTCTCTGTCATTTGCTTAACAGCTTCAGAGACTTTAAGATCAAATAGTCTAAAGTGTGAAGCATATTCGGGTAAGAAATTACCAGATAATTTAGCCACAACAAAATAAAATAGTTTCAAGTTTATTCGTCTAATTAGATTGGTATCCGTTCTTTTCTTGATAACTGCAAAACATTTTCATAACCTTCTTCCCATTTTCGAAGAAAATCTGAAAGCATTTCAGGAGGATCTTGCAAATCTGCCGTCATTAAGACATATGCATCACTCTAGATATATTCAAGTCCGGCAGTTAATCCGCCGCCGGTCCGAAAATTTCTTGAAAGTTTAATTGCCTTAGAGTTTGAATTTGTCTCCTTGACTTTCTTTAACTTTTCCAAGGTGGAATCTGTTGACCCTTTTCCAACAATAAATATTTCCCACATGTAGTTGTTTTCTTTTTGAATCAAAAAATCTAATCTATTTGCTAATTCCCCTATGCGGTCTTATTCTTTATAAGCCGGAGTCACAACTGATATTATTTTTTCATTTCAACTCTTCACCATAATTTTAGTATTAGAATAAATATGGGGGGATCAAACTTAGATTTAGCTCCATTACTGGAGTTCCCTAGATTCACTTTTTTGAATAGATTACATCACCATTGGGTCAAAGATGGTAAATTTACTCTTGATTGAGCATAAGTTACGTGCTTCAACCAACTAATAACCTAGCTCGTAATAATATTTAGTTAATGAAAACTCATAAATTGGGACAACCAAGGTGAAGGTTTTTGCACTAATAACTGCTCGAAGTGGCTCGAAAGGTGTTCCCGATAAGAACATCAAAAAAATCGGTGGTCATTCGCTATTGGTTTGGTCCATAAAATCAAGCTTAAAAACTCAATCAATTTCAAAAGTTTATTTATCAACCGATTCAGAAGATTATGCAAATATCGGTAAAGAATGTGGTGCATTAGTTCCATTTTTGAGACCTATGGAATTAGCATCAGATACTGCTAATGATTTGGATGTGATTAAACACTTCTTGTCAGTGATTGATGAAAAACCTGATGCATTAATGCACATCAGACCAACTACACCATTAAGAGACCCTTCCATACTTGATAAAGCAATTGAGATGTTTTTCAGTAAAAAAGATGAATTGACATCTCTACGCTCAGTTCATGAAATGAGCGAATCTGCATATAAATCATTTGAAATAAATGACAAAGGATTTCTTTCAACAATTGGTTCGATAGAAAGTGGGGATAAGGCAAATCTTCCTCGACAAGCCTTTCCTAAGACTTATGTAGCAAATGGTTATGTTGATGTATTAGACCCAAATTACATTCTGAAAGAAAACAAACTCCACGGCGACAAAATTTTGGCTTTTCAAACCCCAGTTGTGACCGAGGTTGATTTGATTGAGGATCTAGAATATTTAGAGTGGCAAATTACTAAACAGCCACAATTGCTAAAAACTGTTTTTGGAGACCAATAATGGCCGGTTACATTTTTTCAAGGGAACCCAAAACAGTTGCTTTAGTTGAAACAAAATACAGAAAAATAGCCACCCAAATTCCTGCTCCTGGGACAAAAGAGATTATTGCTCGATTAGAGAAAACTGAATCAAGATCAATGCAAGGACAATTTCCCATAATCTGGGATAAGGCTGAGGATTTTAGTGTTTATGACATAGCAGGAAATAAATGGATTGATTTCACTTCCACAATATTTGTGGCCAATATTGGTCATGGAAACAAGAGAGTAAGTGCAGCGGTTAAAGAAGTGCTAGATAAACCTTTGGTTTCTACCTATGCCTACATGAGTGAAGTAAGAGCAAAATACTTAGAAAAACTAATTGCGTTTGCAGGGCCTCCATTTGGTAAAGCGTTTTTGCTTTCAGCTGGTACTGAAGCAACTGAGGCAACTTTGAAATTAATCAGAATGTATGGCCAAAAAATTGGTAAGAAAAGACCAGGAATTGTGACTTTGAATGGCAACTGGCATGGCAGAACTATGGGTGCTCAAATGATGTCTTCCAATGCTGAACAAAAGGCATGGATTGGTTATGAAGATCCAAATATTCACCATATTGATTTTCCGTATCCATGGCTAGTCACCGAAGAACAAGGAGAAGAGTTCTTTAATAAACAATTAGAGTCTCTTAAACAAAGGGGTTTAAATCTAGAAACCGATATTGCAGGATTTATGTTAGAAACTTTCCAAGGCTGGGGAGCGCTTTTTTACCCCAAGTCTTTTGTTAAAGCGATAAGAAAATTCACTGAAAAAAATTCAATTCTTTTGGCATTTGATGAAATGCAAGCAGGTTTTGCTCGCACTGGAAAGAAATTTGGTTTTGAACACTATGAAGTATCACCTGATCTATTTGCTTGTGGCAAAGGTATGGGTGGTGGAGTTTCGTTGTCTGGTGTGATCGGTCGAAGTGAAATTATGGATTTGCCTGAAGTGGGAAATATGAGTTCCACTCATTCAGCTAATCCCCTAGTTTGCGCAGCAGGATTAGCTGTATTAGAAGAAATTGAATCAAAAAACATTGTTGCTGAAACTGCTCGAAAAGGCGAGGTACTCAAAAAATCGCTTAAGGACCTAAAAAACAAGTTTCCAGAAGTTATCAACAATTTCTACGGCGAAGGGCTAATTGCCTCAGTAATCTTCAATGACTTCAATAATTTTTCAAAGATTGAATTAGCTAGTCAAATTTCCGAAAAGTGTATGCAAAAAGGCTTACTCGTGGTACATACCGGAAGAGAATCTATAAAACTAGGACCGCCACTAACAATCACCGATGAAGCACTTCTTGAAGCAGTGAGTGTCTTTGAAAAAGCAACTCTTGAGGTGATTGGTCATAAGTAACACAACTCGCCATGTGGGCATAGTGGTTAACGACTTAGAAAAAACAAGAGACTTTTGGATTAACATTCTAGGTTTTAAACTGCACATTGAAGCAAAAGAGGAATCCCCTTATATAGATGAATTACTTGCAATTAGAGATCCAGCGTTAACGACAGTGAAATTAATTGATTCAAATGGATTTATCATCGAGTTACTAAAATTTGAAAATTATCAGATCGAAAACTCTTGGTCCGGAAACTTAAAAACAACGGGACTTACCCACATCGCTTTGACTGTGGATAACTTAGATGAATTAGTAGAAGTACTTGCTAAGGATAATTACCAAAAAGTTTCAGACATTAAAGTTTCCCCTAATGGAAAAGTTAAAGTGGTTTTTATTAAAGGTTTAGAAGGTTTAATGCTCGAACTAGTAGAAGAACTTAGTTAATAAATTCATCTATTTTTCTCAAAAACAATTAATTTATCTTTAAATACAATTTTAAATAATTACCGATTTTCATCTCTATCAGAAACAACACTCCGCTTCAAGGGCAAGGTTATTTTTGATGAGGGAGATCCTGGATATCGACTTTATGTGATTATAGATGGCAAAATAAAACTTGGCACAACTTCCAATGATGGGCGAGAAAGTTTATTAGCCGTACCAGGGCCTGGCGAAATGTTTGGTGAATTATCTTTATTTGATCCAGGACCTAGAACTGCAACAGCTACAGCCCTTACTGAAATAATTTTGCTCGGACTTGGACATGAAACACTTGGTCCATGGTTAACTGGAAGAACAGGACTTGCTGAATTTTTGTTAAAAGCCTTTGCCTAAAGATTAAGACAAACCAATGAGAATTTATCTGATCTAGTTTTCTCAGCTGTGCCTTGACGAGTTGCTAAAGCATTAGTTGAATTAAATGAAAATTTGGTGAGAAAGGATCCGATGGTTTCTTTATCGAACACTATCTAACCCAAGAAGAACTTGCCCAGTTAATTGATGCATCCAGAAAAACTGTTAACAAAGCATTGGCTGATTCTGTTCAAAGAGAATGGATCAAACTAGAACCCCTTGCATTACTTTTACTTGATATTGAAAGATTGATGAAAAGATTTAGCTAAACAACAACAAAATAATTCAAAACTGGCAATGATATGAGAAAATGTTTGAAACTAAACATATATAATATGTTTGTGGACAAGACTCCCCCCCCCCAAAAAAAACCTACTGTTTATGTGGGAATGAGTGTAGATGTTTTACATCATGGGCACATAAATATAATTCAAAAAGCATCAAATTATGGACGAGTGATTGTCGGATTAATATCAGATAATGCTCTTGCTAGTTTTAAACGACTGCCATATCTCAATTGGAATCAACGCAAGATAATAATTGAAAACATAATTGGTGTTTCCGAAGTAGTAGAACAACTTGAATGGGATTATTCGCCAAATATTTATAAGTATCGCCCAGACTTCATGATTCATGGTGATGATTGGCGAGTTGGGCCCTTGGCCAAGATAAGGGAAAACACCATTAAGGCTCTTGCCTCTTATGGTGGCGAGTTAATCGAAATACCGTATACCGTTGGGGTCAATTCTCAGAAAATACTTAACAATTTATTGGCTAACGGTATCTCTCCGGATGCAAGAAAGTCAACGTTAAAGCGTTTACTTCGCGCTAAAGGACTGTCTAGATTTCTTGAAACACATAGCCCCATATCAGCTTTAATTGCTGAAAATTGTGTTGTCGAAGTAAAGGGTCAAGTAAAACAATTTGATGGATTTTGGTCTAGTTCGTTAACAGACGCATTAGAAATGGGTAAACCCGATATTGAAGCGTTGGACATATCTAGTCGTCTTTCAAAAATTAATAGTATTTTTGATGTAACCTCCAAACCGTTAATTATGGATATTGACACAGGCGGAAAATTAGAACACCTTGAAATTAATATTAAATCGATTGAGAGGCTGGGGGTTTCTGCAGTTATAATGGAGGATAAAAAAGGATTGAAACGAAATTCACTCTTAGGAAATGATGTATATCAAATACAAGAGGAGAAAGAAATTTTTTGTGAAAAAATTAGCGCTGGCAAATCAAAGATTTTAAATGAGGATTTCATGATCATTGCTCGCATTGAAAGTTTAATACTAGAAAAAGGTATGTCGGATGCTCTTGAAAGAGCTGAGGCATATGTTGATGCGGGAGCTGATGGAATTATGATTCATAGTCGGAAAAGAGAACCTAATGAAGTTCTTGAATTCGCAAGTTTTTTCAAAAATAAGTTTCAATATGTGCCATTAGTTTGTATTCCTACCACTTATAACACGATTTATGAAAATGATCTAGAATCCTCTGGAGTAAACATAGTTATTTATGCAAATCACTTGTTGAGAGCAGCTTTTCCTGCCATGAAAGAAGTTGCTGAATCGATTCTGATAAATGGCCGTTCGCATGAAATTGAAGAAAAATTGTTGAACATAAACGATGCCCTCAAGATCATCCCAGGAACCGACACATGATTGATACTACGGATTTTGTAGATGGAATCAAAAATGCGGGTATTGAGTTCATAACTGGTGTTCCAGACTCTTTACTAAAAGAGATTTGCGCTCACATCACACAAGATTTTCCGCCAACTCAACACATCATTGCGACAAATGAAGGATCGGCCGTGGGTCTTGCGATGGGACATTTTTTGGGAAGCGGTAAACCAGCAGTTGTTTACATGCAAAATTCTGGTTTAGGAAATGCCTTAAACCCGTTAGTCTCCTTAGTGGATCCTAAAGTGTACGCAATTCCAATGTTGTTACTCATAGGTTGGAGGGCTGAACTAGACGATGATCTAACTCAAATGGGAGATGAACCGCAACATAAAAAACAGGGACTAATCACATTAGATCTTTTAAAAATTTTGGAAATTCCATTTCACATAATTAGTTCAAGAACAAAAGACATTAAGTTAGTAATTTCTAATGCGATGAGAAGCTCAATTGAACGTTCGGGTCCAGTTGCGCTGGTTGTAAGGAAAGACACGTTCAAAAGATTTGAATCCCTTAAAATTTCAAAAGAAAAGGAACTTCTTACTCGAGAGCTGGCAATAATGAAGGTCCTCGATTACCTTCCCAATGATGCTTCTATAGTTTCAACAACGGGCATGATATCCCGGGAGCTATACGAAATAAGAAAGGAAAATGAACAACTCTTGAGCAACATTTTTCTTACAGTAGGCGGAATGGGACACGCCAACCAAATCTCTGCTGGAATCGCTCTAAGTAATGCAAGTAAAAAAGTTGTGTGTTTAGACGGAGATGGAGCCATCTTAATGCACACGGGTGCACTCTCCATTTCTGCAGATTGCGATAATCTCTTACACATTGTTCTCAATAACGGAGTCCACGATTCTGTCGGCGGACAACCAACTAAGGGTCAAGAGCTAAACTTTGTTCAGATAGCAGAAGTAATGGGATATAAAAATTTTGAACTAATCGTAGATTTGGATGATTTTGAAAGCAGATTCAAACCAGTAATTGAGAAACGAGGAAGTTCTTTCGTTGAGATTCGATGTAAACCAGGTTCAAGAAAAAATCTCTCTCGACCTAAGAATGATCTATTAAAACGAAAAGAAAATTTCATGAAGTTTATAGGAAGAACTTCAAGTGCATTATAATAAGTATGGGAATTAATTTGGCTTTAGACTGTGTTTTAAGTTTCCTCTCTATTCGGAGTCTGGAGAAATAAGTGGTTCCTAAATATTGGCTGATCAAACAATCCCAAAATGCCTAAATTAATTTTAGAGTTAAGATGGTTTTTATGAAGCGTGTGCTCGTAGATATGTCTGCAACTTTAATTCACCATGGACATATTAGAATACTTAAGAAAGCTAGCAAATTTGGTAAAGTTATAGTTGCTTTGACGGTAGATGAAGAAATATTGAAAGTGAAGGGGTACCTGCCAGAACTTGAATATTCGTTTCGCAAGGAGATTTTGGAATCTATAAGATATGTAACTGAGGTTGTTCCGTCCAACTGGCTAATTGATGAGTCATTTTTAAATCTTCATAGAATTGATCTACTTGTTCATGGCGATGATAATTCTAATTTGATTCCAAAAAATAAATTGTTAATTATTCCTAGAACTAAAGGCATTAGTAGCAAGGATCTTAGATTGAAAATTTCTTCAAATTTTCAAGAGCGTCCAGAATTACTGAATAAGAATGAGTAACATTAATTGGCAACAAATTTGGGGGCAAAGAAAAACTCTGAAAAATTCTGAACTTCAGTTGAGAGATCTAATAGATTTAAATGGGTTTGATAAAGGTGCTGGCAAAGTAGAGACAAGTGATTGGCTTAATTATGCCAAAATAATAATAGAGAAACTCAATATCAAAGAGAAGAACTCAATTTTAGAGGTTGGGTGTGGGTCAGGCGCCCTGCTTTATGCGATTAGAGAGTATATTGACGTAACATTAGGAGGTATTGACTTTAGCGATAATTTAATTAGTGTAGCTAAACATATGTTACCCGAAGCTAAATTTCAAGTTTCTGAAGCTAATAATATAGTAATATCTGAAAAATATGATTTTATAATTTCCAATGCTGTATTCCATTACTTTGATTTAGATTACGCCGGCGAAGTCATGCTAAACATGGTCAAGATTTTGAATCAAGGTGGGGCCATTTTTATACTGGATGTTCCTAATCTAACTACCAAAACTAATCTAGAATTAATAAGGAGACAGGAGTTGTCTAATTCCGAATATGACGTGATGTACAAAAATCTAGCACACACCTATTACGATCAGAAATATTTTACAAAATTTGCGCAAGATTTCGATTTAAGTTGTGAAATTATGCCCAGTTTTATCCCAAATTATAAACAAGCAGATTATCGTTTTAGTGTACTCCTAAAAAACCATGTTTAGTTCCACATTTGACAAGTTACTATTACTTAAACGAGTGAATCGAACAAATGAATAACTTTGGAGAATTCCAACATAATTTGAGAAAACATTGGGATAAGCGTGCAACTCAGGATATCCCTTTGGGTGTTGGAGCAGGATCACCAGAAGCTGAAATTTTGAGGACAAGTGGACTCTATGGTAAAGCAACAATTTCAACCTTAACTAGGCACGTGAATCTAAACGAATTACAAGGTTACAAAATTATGGATTTTGGGTGTGGTTCGGGCAGACTCAGTAAAATGTTAGCGCCACATGTTCGAAAAGTTATCTGTGCTGACATCTCTGAAAATTTCTTAAATTTAGCCAAAATAAATTTACGTGACTTTAGTAATGTGGAATATTTATTATTAGACTCCCCCCCCTTCTATTAAATTTGGAAAGTGAAGAAATAGATTTTAGTTTCGCTTATGCGGCCCTTGACTATATGCCAACTAAAGAAGTTTTCTTCACAACACTGTCTGAAATTAACCGTGTATCAAAGTCATTTGCCTTACAACTAGGCCCAAACTCTCGCGATGAAAATATGAATCATTGTGGATTAACTGGCTCGGTAGATCCCAATGATGAACTTGGTTATGTTCCAACCACTTTGGAATTAAAATCGTTTTTCAATGGAGATAATTACCTAATTGAATCACTAGCACCTGAATTAGAAATTAGGGGTTTTGACAGATTTGTTTATAAACTAACCAATCAACAACTAATCCTGACGGAGACATTTGGTCAACAAAATCTTAATCGTGTGTACGAAAATAATAAAATCTTTAGATCGATTTCTAATTCTAATCTGGGTATATTAGACAAAATAATTAATTTAGCGTCTAAATTTAAAAGTATAATTCTTATAAAATAGATTGAGCACTATTTTTTTAGCTTGGATAAATCTTACAAAATTTGGGATAAAGTAAAATATGGTATCAAAAATTTGTCTCTTGTTAATTTCTGCGCATTGATTTATGGTAATCCTTCTGCGTTGAGTATTTCTGGCCAAGCGAAAGTGAGTAAAATGCTTATTAAAGTCGATTTCCAATTGATTCTTATCTCGACTGTCTAATTCAATCAATTCATTATTTGGTGACTTAAGAAAAAAGTCACCATCTATATACATTACGGTTGAATCTAAATTTTTCTTAACATATAGACTAGGTATTTCAAAGTCACCCGGATGCAAACTCAACCAGTCATCAATCCATATTTGCGAGTGCTCAGACTTAGAATTAAGATCAAGCCCATCAATACCGATATTTCTAAAAGATATCCCCATCTGACTCAAAATGGTGGGATAAAGGTCAAAAATTGCGCATAATTTATTATTTTTTGTTACGCGTTTTGCGCCTTCTTTTTCTAACTTAAATAGTGCAATCTTAGTCCTGTTATCATTTAGTAAGTCTTTAGCGTCAATAGATTCTCTTGGGAAAATGCACCCATGATCGGAGAAAAACCAAATTGAATCGAAGTTGGAAATTTTCTGTGTTTCAATAAAATCATAATATACGGTGTCAAGTCCAGTTTTATGGGGATTCTTAAAATTTTTAGCAAATTCAACCAAATTATGATAAGAATTCTGATGTCTGTATAGCAAGAAATCTTCTTTATTATTAGCCCACTTAACAACATCTTCTTTTTTTGAAAACTGTTCAACTGCATCAAGACAATCCCTAGGCAACCAAAAGTTTTCTTCAATTTCTTGTTGCGATCGCCATACACCTACTGGGACTCCACTGTCACTAATCAACTTAAAGAGTGATGGATTCCCGGAATCAAAAGACTCTAATAAACCACAACCTCGGGTGCTAACACCATGTCCTTTGGGGTACATTCCCGAGAGCAAACACGCAACTGATCTTGGAGTGTCGGGAGCTGGCGTAAAAGCATTATTCCAGTAAGTGCCACCTTGTTCACTCAGATGCTTCTCCAACAATGATTCTCCGTTTACCGGATTGAACAGATCCCCTCTGACCATGTCAGATAGATAAAGCAACATCTTCATAGTTTAAGTCTAACTCACTGAGCGAAAATAGATTTAGTCTAAGAAGAGTCGTTTATATTTGTCTCGCATGAGTATTCTTCCAAGGAACTAGTTCAAGAGTTGGTTTGACTTTAACTAATTATTTAGGACCCAAGAAGAGTAACAAGTTCTGAAAGAACTCCATACCCACCTTTTGTTTTAAGTTTTAAATCTACTTCTTTTTTTACAGCCTTAACAGCATCACTTGGGCAAATACTGAATTTGGCCTTTCTTATTGCTCCAATGTCATTAAAATCGTTTCCCATATACCAAACATCTTGCCAAGTTACATTCTTTTGATTTAGGTAATGTTCAATTGATTCAGCTTTATCACTTAGTCCTTGAAGTACCTCGACTCCCATTTTGTTACCCCTAGCCAGTACTACTTTGTTAGTTTCGGTACTTGTTATAACTACTTGAATTCCAAGATTTTTAAGCCTCTTAACCGCTAATCCATCTTTTCTGTTTGCTGCCACAAATTCTTCACCGTCTTGATTTAACCAAACACGATCATCGGTAAGGCAGCCATCAAAATCAGTGAAAAGGATTATAGGTCTTTGAACTTTTTGTAGTTTTGACTTCATTTTAAAGATTTACTCAACCTCTACCGTTAGTTCTATTTCAACTGAAGCATTCAAAGGTAGAACTGCCATGCCTACCGCTGAACGAGCATGTGTACCGTTTACTCCAAAAATCTCTAATAGTAATTCACTTGCCCCATTTACTACTGCAGGTTGTTGAGTAAAAGTGGGAACGCTTGCCACATAGCCGACCACTCTGACTATTTGTTTAATTCGATCAAGATCCCCTATTACGCCCTTGATAGCAGCTAAGGCATTTAAGGTACAAGTCCTAGCAGCTTTATGTGCTTCATCAATTTCAACATCTAGTCCTAGTAAGCCTCTAGAAATCAACACACCGTTCACCATTGGAAGTTGGCCTGATGTAAAAATAATCTTTCCCACCTGCTTAGCAGGAATATAAGCGGCTACTGGTTTTTGGATTTCAGGCAAAACTAAAGATAATTCAAGCAATTTTGATTCAACTTTTGACACCTGTTTAGTCCCTTCTTATCGATATTGAATGCTGTCAAATTTCCGAAAAAACTTGGATCTTTAACATACCGGAAATTGACTATTTTAGGCCAATTTAATGAATCAAAATAGTGTTTTAGACTAATTTTTGAAGCCTCAACGAGGACAAAAGAAGTCCAATGACTGTTCCTTGATTAAATTGAAATATTTCTAAAAAGTACGTTACCCTCGTCATTCCACTCAGTAGGTAAGAATTCTTGCGATACTTCAAAACCTCGACTAGCCATAAATAGTTTCATATCACTATAAGCCATAGCCCCTTCATATAAAGGAACTTCACTCACTTCCAAATAAACGTAGCAAGTTTTTTTCAACAACTCTGTCCCCCCCTCAAGTACTAATCGCTCTGCTCCTTGAACGTCAATCCAAATTAAATCAACTTTTGAAATATCAATTGAGTCAAAATAGGTATCTAAAGTAATAGTTATTACCTCTTTTTTATCCTCCCCGTCAAAAAAAACAGTAGGATGTCTTTGAAGATGATTTGTAGGTAACAATATTGAGCCAGATGCATTGGAAGTACCAGAACTTTGATGAAAAATATTTACACCAATTGAATTACTCAACGCCACACAAACTGCTGTTACATTTTTTAAATGCTGACAATTTTTTTGAAGTTGTATGAAGTTTTGAAGAAAAGGTTCAAATGCATAAATTCTTGCTTCAGGGAACAAGACTGATAATTCCAATGTATCATGGCCGTAATGTGCTCCAACTTCTATGATAACTGGATTCGCATTTAAGGTTTTTTGAAGAAACTTTTTATCAATTTCACCCAAAGGTTCTTTTGAATTTTTTAATTGTTCTTTGGCTATTTCTTTGCTAATTCTAAAGATAAAAAACTCTAAAATGGTATTAATCTTAATTAGAACCCTACGAACTATTATCAAAAAGAGTTTTCTTACCTTAGTCACTAAACCTTCCTCTACTAGATTTTTTAACACGAACAATGCACAAAATGGCTTGTGATCAATTTACATGTTTATACTATTTGAAAAACAGATTATTTTCTATACTCTCTTTTTCTCTTAAAATGCTCTACGTTTTACTGAAAGAACAAGTTTCCAAACTGCAGATTTACTCATTAAACGTATCTCAAGACGTGTTTAAGAATTAAATCTCTTTAGTTCCTCACATAACTCCACCCACAAAAGGTTAATTTCTTGATAGTGGAAAGATATCTCTCGGAGGGCTCGCCTAGTGGCCGATGGCACCGGTCTTGAAAACCGGAAGGGGTTCACGCTCCTCGTGGGTTCAAATCCCACGCCCTCCGCTCTCGAATTAAATGAGATTCATGCACGTAAGTAGTGTTTGCTTATCTGTGTGGAACTTCCATTTATTTGGGAGGCGTCGCCTAGCCCGGTCCATGGCACCCGCCTGCTAAGTGGGAGGGGGATAAAACCTCCACGAGGGTTCAAATCCCTCCGCCTCCGCAGAGAATAAGATTTCAGTTGTTGAGGAGCAATCAACACACAGAAATTTTGGAGTGCTTTATTTCCAAACCAAGACTCGCGCTCGTAGCTCAACGGATAGAGCATCTGACTACGGATCAGAAGGTTAGGGGTTCAAATCCCTTCGGGCGCACTGTTAAAAACTAATTTATGCGATCTGAGACTATATAAAGCGGTCTTCTTTTTACTTCTTGAAATACTCTTCCTAAATATATTCCAATTATTCCCAAGAAAACTAAAATTACTCCACTGAAGAAAAATATTGAAAAAATTAAACTCGTCCAACCTGTTACAGAGTATCCCCAAGTAATTGCTGCATAAATTATCCAAGCAGCAACAAGGATAGAAATCGAAGAAAGAGTTACTCCTACCCCAATTGCAAACTTCAGCGGTCTTTCAGAAAAGGATAAAATAATATCTGAGGCTAATCTTAAGCGTTTTTTAAGAGTGTAAGAAGGATTTCCTGAAAGTCTTTTGCCATGATCAGCAAAAATTTTTGACCGTTTAAACCCCAACCACAAAATAGTACTGCCATAAAATCGTGCGTTCTCAGGAAAAGATTTAAAAGCATCGACAACTTTTCTATTAATGATTGAAAAATTTGCTTGGCTTGAGTCAAAATCAATTCCAGAGAGACTTTTCAAAGACCAATAAAATATCTTTTGCAAAGCACGATAAGGGATTTTTTCGGGTCTATTTTTTCTCGAGACAAAAACCACATCGTAGCCTTTTTGGGATTCTTGATAAAGGTCTGGAATTACTTCTGGCCTATCTTGCAGGTCCCCGTCCATAACAACTACCCATTCCCCAACTGATTCGTGCAATCCTGCTGTCAAGGCGTAATGGTGTCCAAAATTTCTAGAAAACTTTAATCCCTTTACTTTCGTATTTAATTTTGAAGCATCTGAAATCTTTAACCATGTTCCATCTAAGCTTCCATCATCTACAATAATCACTTCGTAATCATTTGTAATCTTTTCACAATTAAAAGTGACTCTGTTTACAAGCTCCTGGATTAATGCTTCTTCATTTAAAACAGGAATAACCACGGATAATTTAGTCATCTTGGTATTAGATTATTCGTCCATCAAGCACAACAGAGTCTAATAAAACTTTTGCGTCTAGAATATTTCTGTACCATTGAACTGTAATTGTCTTTGGCCCGACATCAACACTGCCTGACTTTAAAGCAAAGTATATTTCCTTAATTCCTTGAATTACATTTGTCTCAGCCTTGAATCCTAAGACACTTTCTGCCTTGCTAAATACAACATTGTAATCTCTTTTATCCGCATCATCTGGCGCGATGTCTATTTCCACCGGAAATGGTAATTCTTCACGAACTAGATACGCAAGATTCTTTATTTGAAAATTATCAAGTCCGATGTTGAAAACTTCCTTGTTAACTTTATCTTTTTTTGCCCCAATTACGTTGAGAAATGCTTTTGAAACATCTGAGAGATGCACTAAAGGTCGCCACTGCAAACCCCCGCCCATGACAATTATTCTTCCTTTTTGGAAAGCAGTTAGCGTCATTAAATTAACAACTAAATCAAATCTCATGCGTGTGGAGAGTCCGAACACAGTGGCGTTTCTCAGTGCTGTAACTGAAAAATTACTATCGGCAATAGACAGATTGTGCTGTTCAGCCTCGAGTGTTGATTTAGCATAAACACTTATTGGATTTGTTTTTGAAGTTTCAGATAATTGTGGTTCTTCCCCTTTCCCATAAACGGAGCAAGAAGAAGAAATAATATATTTTTCAACTCCAGCAGCTTTAGCAGTCATTGCTACATGAATTCGACCATCTCTGTTAATCGAATAAGTTAATTCGGGGTCGATCTCACCAGCAGGATCGTTTGAAAGGCAAGCTAGATCACAAACTGCGTCGTGACCAGAAAAGTCTTTTGCGTTAAGGTCTCTAATGTCTTTTTGAAGAATGTTTACTTTGTTATTACCAAAAAATTCCGCCAAAGGCTCTTGCCCAAAAAAATATCGATCAACCGCAGTAACCTCGTGACCAGAATTCACTAAATCTCTAACAAGTTGAGTGCCAATATAACCTCCGGCACCGGTAACCATGACCTTTGACATTATTTTGATTCGCCAATCATTTTGTCTACTTTATTAACAAGTACGTCGATAACATAATCTTGCTCTTGGGTTGTTATACCTTGGAACAACGGGATGCTTAAAGTACCATCTCCCCACGAAAGACTCACAGGAAACTCGTTTCCACTAAATCCATACTTCCTTGAGTAGTAACCCATGGTGTGAACAGAACGGTAATTGACGGTTGCTCCTATATTTGCTTCACCCAGTGCCAAAAGAACTTTATCTCTATTTTCTGAACCAACATGAATAGGGAAGAGATGTCTAGAGTGAGTTATCCCAGGTAAAACTTTTGGGAATCTAATTTTCGTTGTAGCCAGCGCATTTGCATACTTTTGAGCAATTTCTTCCCTTACAGAAAGTCGTTTATCTACTGTCTTTATTTGTTCAGGCAAGTAACAAGCTAGTAAATCTGGAAGATTTGCTTTTGTTCCAAGATGATCCATGCCCCAGTGTTTGTATTGACCAGCCTTGAAACGATCTGCCGCACCTGCTGACATTCCATGAAGGATTGCTTGTTGAATTCTTTCAAACAGTTTCACATCATTGGTAATGATTGCTCCACCTTCACCGCAAGTTACATTCTTTGTCGCATAAAAAGAAAAGATGGAAGCATCTGAATATTTCCCTGGACGAACTCCGTTAAATTTTGCTTCAAAAGTATGAGCGCAATCTTCGATAATTAAAATCTTTTGATCTTTAGGAAGGATGTCCTTAATCGCCTTTACATCACACATTTGTCCATACATATGAACTGGGATTACTGCCTTGGTATTTTTAGTGATTACTGCTTTAACCAATTCTGGGGTTATTAATAATGTATCTGGATCACAATCAATAAATACTGGTTTGGCACCAACTAGTTCAACAACATTTGCTGTAGCGGTAAATGTCATGGTTGGAACAATTACTTCATCTCCTGGACCAATATCCATTGCGAGCAATGTGGCAACAGCGCCATTGGTCCAGCTGTTGACAAGTTTTGCGTGTTTGGCACCAAAGTATTCACATAACTGAGCTTCTACTTCTTTACCAATAGGTCCTGAGGTTAGAAATGGGGTTTCAAGCACCTTTGCTACTAATTGAGCATTTTCTGGGAATAGAGAGTGTCTATAGAAAGGAACCTGCATATGAGCCATCTTAACCCAGTCTTTTGCCTATAGTTGACTTGTGCTTAAAACCAGTGAAAAAAGCAATATTCTCACCAGATTAAGTATTTGGATAATTCTTTCTCTAGCAATCTTCTTGCCTTCATTCCTTGATAATGCATCTCTTGCTAACTCTGTTGGGACAACTCGGTCTGCTCTGTTTCTAATTTTGATTCCAGGAGCATTTATTGGATTAGTTGTATTTCAGATTCGAGAACTATTCAGCGCAATAATCATCGGCTCGGCTGTGCTGATATCCCTGATAATTCCTATTCACGCTTTTTTTTCTAAATTCGGGATTTCTTGGATTTTAACACTAGGGTTATCAGTTGTTTCATTTTATTTTCTCCTACGTGCAAAGAAATATCTGTTAACTAAAGAGTTAAGTCAAAAGATTGAATTTAGTCTTCAAAATCTAGTAATCATAGTTTTTTCAATCATTACCTTTATTTTTTTATTCAGACAATCCCTATATGTACCGTCCAACAACCTAGATCAATTCTTGGTTTGGCCAGACACCTATAACGCTATTGCCCAAGCTGGTGAAATAACAAATCATGGACCATCAATTTTTCCGTTTGTTGCTGATGCTCAAGTCCCTCTTAAATATCATTGGGGCGCTTTTTCCTTAGGTTCGTTTATTTCTTTCTTTGGCTTTTTTGAATTAATTGTTTCTATTTTTAAAACTCAGTTTATTTTGCTAGGAATACTTTATTTTGGTTTGCTTTATCTTGCAGGAAAAGCAATAGGGAAATCTTGGATCGCCGGAGTGTTTTCACTAATTCTAGGTGGCTTAACGATTTATCCAACATTTCCAGAATTTAACGACCAAATTGGTTTAGCCAGACCATTTATTTCATCAACTTCTATGCCTCAGTTTACAGCAAATGTTTTTGCAGTCTTGGCCGTTTATTTTATTTATTCTTATAACCAAATAAAGATTAATAACAATATAAAAATTATCACTTTATTCTTTGCAACACTTACTGCTACATTATCTAAAGGTCCAGTCGGTTTACTGATTGTTATTTTAGCTATTACTTACTTGATTTCAAACTACAAAATTGATTTAAAGAAAAATGCCATTAATTTATTATTTCCCACTGTTGCTGGTTTTATTACTGGATACTCACAAGTATCAAGTAGTAGCTCAAGTGAAGGAAGAAATGGAACTTCTCTTTGGTTTAACCCCTTAGACACCTTCAAATTATTAGCAGAGGGCTATGAATTAACTCTTAACTCTAGATCACTTAGTGTTTTTGTAATTCTTTTTGTAATTTCTTTTTCTTCACTTATCTTCGTTACGATTCATACCTATCACCAAAAAACTCTTAATTTATTCTTACCTATTGTTATAACAATTCTTGCAGGAATTGGAGGAACCCTTTTACTGGAAACCTGGGGAGACTCCCAGTTATTCCTGCTTTACAGTGTTATTCCATTTATCGGAGTCCTACTAGCAAGTGTTACTTTTCATAAAGAAACTGAATTAAGAACAGATAAGATTTCACTTATTGCCCTTGGATTAATTGGTCAACCGATCCTATTTGCTTTGTTTTCTTCTTTTGTCCCTAGAGCTCAAGTATTGAGAACCTTTGCTCTCTGGTCTTTAGCAACTGGGTTTGTTTTCTTAGTGGCTGTAGTAATTGCCAAAATCAACCAAAAAAGTGTTTTTACTTATCTATTGACAGTCTCTCTTTCAATAGGAATGTTTTCAGGATTAACCAAATTTGATCAAAAAGCTTATTCTTTGCCGGAGCATCCTTATTCCATAAGCATTGGAACTTATGAAATAGCCAACTCCTTAAGAAAAGAATCAAACAAAAATGATCTAATTGCCACCAATAGACATTGTGCTGGTTTAGAAGAAAATCAAACCTGCACTGCTCGACAATTTGCTCTTTCAGCACTTAGCGAAAGAAGAGTGTTTCTAGAAGGCTGGTCGTACACAACTTGTCCTTTAGCTGATCCAATTCTTAATAAGTACTGGAAAGAAGATTCATGGAGAGTAAATCAAGATTTCTTTATTACTCCAAATAGTGAAAATTTTGAAGTGCTAAGAAAATCAGGAGTTGACTGGTTCGTAGTTGATACAACAAGACCAAGTGTGAGTGACTATGAGCCATTTGCAGAATTAGTGAAAACAAGTGGCAGTGTCTCGCTTTGGAAGGTTACTGAACCATACCTTGGTGAAGTTCTTAAACAAAGTGATCCTTGTGGACCAAAATCAGTTCAGATAACAAATTAGAGATTGCTGTGAATACTTTTTTGATGCAGTTGTCAGCTCAGGCTGAAAATCGCTTTTACGGGCATGTTCATCTTCTAGCCAAATACTGTGGCCTAGAAGGATCTCCTTGGATTAATGGCTATTTACAGCATGGCTGGAATGCCACTGATGGTTTTGGAAACTACTTAGGTTCAAAGAGATCTGCAGATAAATATGTGTGGTCAACGAGATGCGAAAACATAATCAAAAAAAAAGGCAAGAAAAATGTATTTGCCATAGGTGCTCCTTGGCTGTACTTATCAGATATTTATCCACAAGCAACTAATCAAAATAGATCCGGAGTTGTTGCTTATCCTGCCCATTCATCTACTTGGTCAAAACTACGAGACACAAGTCTTGAATATGCAAATTACCTTAAAGACAAGTACGGTGAAGTAACAGTTGTTTTACACAGATATGACTTTGCTAAAACTCAAGTAAAGCAAACCTATGAGTCAGTAGGGCATCAAGTAAAAACTCACGGAAATGGAACGCCTTGGGAAACTGGATTTGATCCCATGTTTCTTATGAATCAAAGAGATCTACTTTCGGGCTTTTCGGCAGTAGTTTCTAACATCATGAGCACACCAGTTCTATATGCAACATCTCTTGGTTTAAGAGCTGAGATTGGTGGACCTGTTGATTACTCGATTACTAATACTGATGACAAGGCATCTCAAACTGGAGATG
>Ga0315902_10001717_pt1 | contig 34883 bp, 40 predicted proteins | sample LakEriMetagenome_9_FD_203523 | JGI IMG/M metagenome (GOLD analysis project Ga0315902, IMG submission 203523) | Freshwater fungal communities from buoy surface, Lake Erie, Ohio, United States - Buoy 12 MA117 | ecosystem: Environmental > Aquatic > Freshwater > Lake > Lake biofilm | place: USA... | reverse complement strand
GGCCTGTGGTGGCCAGAAGCGCCAACAGCAGCAGCCCCATTACGCAGCCGCCGACGAAAGCCAGCCCGCACACGAAAATTCGGAACAAGGGATAATCGAACATCAGCGCCGCCCTCCCTGCCCGAGCGCGGCCGCGAGGCGCGTCATGTCAGCCATGCAATCCGAATAGATCGCAGCCATTTTCAGCTTCATCGCCCCTTCGGGCGTGCCCTTGAAGCCCGGCTCCTCGGCCTCGCGCAGCTTCGCCAGGCTCGCGCGCCCGAAGGCGGCGGCGGCCGCCACGCATTGCGGCTCGAGGAAGGGCGCATGCGCCGGCTGGTGATCAATCGGCATAGGGTTTCCTCCAGTTCGGGGCGATATCCTCCGGGCTGATCCCGGCCGGTGCGGTGTTGGCGAGGTAGCGCTGGCGGTCGATCGCGCGGCGGTGCTGGAAATAGGCCTTGCGGCTGCTCTCGCGCCGCAGGTGACGCGCGCGGCTCTCGGCCTCGGCCAGGGCCTTGTTCGCCTCCTCGATGAGGATGGCGCGGCTGCGCCCGGCCTCGATCTTCCCCTCGGCCGTGACCTTGGCCAGGCTCTCGCCGGCGCGCATGAGCAGACCGCAATTCATCAGCGCCAGCACGGTGGTTTTCGGAAAACGCATCGCGCCCGATTGATAGCCCGTGCGATACTTGCCCTCGATCAGCACCAGCCCGTTCGAGCGCTCCGCCGCGACCAGGCATTTGCGCTGAACCATGGTGAGGCCAACCACGTTCGCCGGCGGCAATTCGGTGATGGGACGGGTGGCGCTCATGGGCGATCCCCTTCCTGTGGCCGCGCGGGGCGGATGCGCGCGAACCTGTCCGCCTGGTCGAGATCGGCCGTGCTCGTGCGCGCGTTCAACTGCTTTTCCGGCGACGGCTTCGCCAGCACCGCGCTCTCGAGCCTGCCGGCGGGCGCCGGCGCGGCCTCGGTCTGCGGCTTGCCCACCAGCTCGGCCGTGAGCCACACGATGAAATCAGCCGGGTTCGTGAAGCAGCTGAGCAGCTGCTCGTGTTCGCCCAGGCGCGCGGCTTTTTCATGGACCATGAAGCCGCCATTCTCCGCGCGGGTCACCAAAAATCGCTGTAACCTGCTCATGCGCGCGGCCTCCCGGTGAGGCAGGAGCGGCCCTCGCGCCGGCAGGCGCGGAGCTCGCGCGCGAACAGGCCGAAGCCGAGCGCGGCGATGAGGCAGCCGGCGATGAGCACCGGCAGCTTGGGCACGACGATGTGAACCATGTCCACCATGGCAAAACCTTTCAAAGCTGGAGGAAAGCGAGGAGGGCGGTGCCGAACGCAACACCGGATGCGGCCGCCGTGAAGGCGGGAAAGCGGCCCGGGCCTTCTTCGGCCCGGGTGAGAAAAGCGGTGCCGAGCAGGAACACCCCGCCGAGAAACGGCGTGAGCACCCAGGCGGCAGCGAGGAGGGTTTCCGGCCGGGCCATCAGGCGCGGCCCACCTTGACGGACCGCGCCTGCAGGATTTCGGCGTGCCGAGGATCGCACTCGGCGACCTGCAGCATGACAAACGTGTCGCGCATGATCTGGTGCAGCATGTGCTGCGCCGCCTCGACCCGCATCGGCGGCTTCACGCGGCCATGCAAAACCGAGGCGATGCAATTGGCGATGCCGTTCTCGATCGCCGTCATCAGCACGGGATGCGGTGTGCCGCGCTCGTCTTCCGAAGCGATCCACAAGATCAGAGCCGAGAGAACCTGCCTCTGAAATCGCGAAGCGGCGGCGCCGTATTGTCCTTCGAAAGTGGACAAGTCGAACGAGCTCATCCGCTCGTCAATCAGCGCGTTGGCGCGATCGACCACCTCGCGAGCCGCGCGGGTGAAATCGGTTTCCATGATGTCGGGTGGCATGCCCGCTCCTTTCGTGATGGCGCAAATCAGTGCGCCTGAAAGAAGACGGTATGTGAACCGACTACAATCTGTCAATAGACCGATTTGAGCGCGGTTCATTTCCCGATAGGCGGATTGCCTCACGAATGCTGTCATCATCCCGTGGGTATTTTCCGGGGATAACGACGCATGACGGACTGGGGGATGGTGCTATTGTTGCTGTTCGGCATCGCAGCCGCATTTGCGCTGGCGTATCTGACCGACCATTTGCGCAGAACTGATCTCTCCGAGCCGCTTGCCCGCTATCTCGGGCAGGCGGAGGATCTTGGATGGCCCGGCACGGCCATGACCCCGGCTGGCATGCTGATGATGCAGACAGCACTCGACATGGTGCATCGGCCGGTGATCACCGAAGACGATCGCGCAACGCAGCAGGCCGTGGCACATGTTGCGGCCATGTGGAATCTCAGCGAGCGGGTTGCCCGGCATTATGGCATGATCCGCGGTCCCGAGCCGGCACGGCTCGCCATGCGCCTCGTGAGCACGATCAGGGCATTCCAGGAAAAAAATTACGGATTGACGCCCACGCCAGAAGACTGGGCGCTGTGCATCGCCGGGCCGCTGGCAAGCGGCAAGGTGCCAATAGAGCACGTCGCGAAGGCGCTCGACCTGATCGACCGCGCCGTTACGGCAAAGCCCGCACCATCAGCCTCACAACGCCCTTGACGATAACATTCTCTCCGTCAATCAGCCGCGTGCGCCGCTGCAGGGCCTCTACAGGCCCCGACACGACGAGCGCGGGCGGTTCGAAAATGCGGAAAACCGTCTGCGTCGCGGCCGGCTGCGCCCAGTTATAGAACTGCGCGCACACGATGTCCCCCGCCTTGGCGGGCCTGTTCAGGTCCACGATCAGCTTGTCGCCGACCCGGTAACCTTCATATTCGAGCGCACGCGACTTCAAGATGAACCACGCCAGATGTTCATGACTGCCAGCAACCAGCCGCATTTCCTCCGGTGACGGCTCATAGGGTTCGCTTTCGGCCTCTCCCAGGCCGCGCCGCGCAACCTGCTGCACTGCCTGCTCGAATGGTGCCGGCGCACCCGTCTCGTCCATCACGGCCGCAATCGTCAACGTGTCCAGCGTCGAGCCGCGCTCTTCGTCATGCATGAACCGTGTCAGCGCTGACGGATCAAGCCCCGCGTCTCTCGCAATGGCCGTCAGTGACCGTCCGTCCGTCCTCGCGATCGTGTTGAGCCACGCCTTGTGATCTTCGCGAAGCTTCGCCTTCCGTTCCGACTTGTTGAAAATGCGCGCCATCGACTCGCCGCCCGATCCCGATCGGATCGGACTATGATTTCCAAAAGGAAACGCGACAGCATGAACCACGACGCTTGACACTCCGCCGCAAATCGGATCGGCATCTGTCCATAGACCGATTTCAGGCGTTGGACAACCTCATGACCTATCTGATGCAGTTGCGCGATCGGATCAGGCGCATTCGCCTGCCCGAGAAAGAGCTCGCCCGTCTTGCCGGCATCCATAAGGACACGCTGGCCAAAACGCTTTCTGCGCGGTGCGACACGAAGAATTCCACCCTCGACAAGATCGAGCGCGCCCTCGTCGCCGAGGAGCGGCGCGTGCTGGCGCATCTGATCGCGCTGCATCCCGACCTTTCCTCCCTGCCGGCGGGTGGTCCTGTAACCCTCCCCTCGCCGGTGATTAACCCCGTGGCCCGAAACGGCCATGGGGCTTTTTCTTCCCAAGGCCCGACCGAACAAGGGCGCGCGGCATGAGCGCCCAGGTGCTGCAGGTGATGTGGTTCGCGCCCTCGATCGAGACGCCGGGCGCCGAGACGCTCGTGCTTCGCGAGAGTGACGGCAAGCGCCGCCTGCGCGGCTATGAGGGCGCCCCGGCCGAGGCCGGCCAGCCCTTCGACCCCAAGCCGCTGACGCATTGGTTCACGATCGAGAAGGCGGCCGAGGTGGCCGGCAAGCTGTTGCGCGGCGACCCCCAGACCTTTGGCGATGCCCGCGCCGTTTTGCTCGTCTCCGCCGCGCTCGTCGCCATGGCCGGCACGCCGCCCAACCCGCCGCGGGACGTGACCCTCGCCGATGCTCCCAAGCCGGGAGATCTCGGATGAACGCATTCGCCGTCTTGTTCCACTCCCTGGCAATGCGGCGCGCTCACGTCGCGCGTGTCCCCACGCGCGGCAGTTCCACCCGGAGCCGGCGCCGGGTGAGCGCCCGCCGGCGCTTTTCTTCCTCGCGAGGCTGAGATGCGCGGCGAGCTGATCTCCATCGACGTCATCAAGCACGAGCTGCAAAAGCGGCTCGACAGCCTAGTGCTGCAGCTCTACCCCGCCGCCAAGCTCGACAGCTCCAAGCATAATTTCTGCCTTGGCTCGCTTTCGGGCGAAGCCGGGCAGAGCCTGCGCATTGCCCGCACCAGCACCAAACTTGGCTGGTGGAAGGATTTCTCCTCCGGCGAGGGCGGCGACGTGCTGAGCCTCGTCAACCGCGCGCTCGGCCATCGCGACATGACCGAGACCATCAAATGGTCGCGCCAATGGCTCGGCCTGGATGGCGGCATGAGCGCAGAGGAGCGCCAGCGCCGCGAGCGGGAGGCCGATCAGGCCAGCCGCAAGGCCGCGCAAGCCGAGCGCGACGAACGCGAGGGACGCCGCCGCGCGGCGCAGCGCTATTTCCTCGAGGCCGTGCCCATCGCCGGAACGCCGGCGGAACGTTATCTGCTGGCACGCGACATTCTGTTTTCGCGGCTCGGCAAATGGCCGGGCGCCCTGCGCTTTCACCCCGGCATGCGCTGCCCGGTGACGCATGCGCCGCGCCCCTGCCTGCTCGCCAAGGTGGACGGCCCGGACGGCAACCTGATGACGGTGCATCGCACTTTCCTGCTCTGCCACGACGATGGCCGCGTGACCAAGGCCGACCAGAAGAATGGCGGGCCCCTGCCCGATGCGAAGGTGGCCTTCGGGCCATATGCCGGCGGGCTGATCTCTGTCTGGAAAGGCCGCACGGGCAAGAGCCTGCGGCACCTCGAGGCCGGGGAATGGGTGGCCATGACCGAGGGCGTGGAAGATGCGCTGACCATCGCCATGGTGCAGCCGCAGATGCGCGCCGTGGCGGCCATTTCCCTTTCGAACCTGAAGAACGTCACCTTCCCCGATCGTCTCGCCGGTCTTTACCTCTGTGCCGATAACGATGTGAAACCCGAGCCGCAGGAAGCCTTCCGGCGCGCGAAGGCTCAGATCATGAGCCGCGGCATTGCCGTGCGCGAGGTGCGGCCGCCGCCGCAATTCAAGGATTTCAACGACTGGGCCCGCGCGCTTCGCGCCCAGGAACGCCGCGTGATGCAGCAGGTGCAAGCATGAGCGATACCCGCCGCCTGCTCGTGGAGCTGGAAACCGCCGATTACGCCGCGCTCGCGGCCGCCGCGCAGCGCCGCGGCTGGACGCTGCACATGCTGATCGAACGCCTCCTGACCGAGTGTCTCGCCTCGGAAGTGATGGCCGCCCTGCTCGACGAGGACGCCGACGAATGAGCGAGACGCCCCAGCTCCAGCCCATCGCCGAAGCCTTTGCCGCCGCCGATGCTGCGGCCGCCGAAGCCGAAGCCAAGCGCGAGGCCAAGGAAGAAGCGCGCGACAGCGAGGCGCAGGCCCAGATCGAGGCGGAACGCTGGATCCGCGATGTGTATCGCCGTCAGGGCGCGGCCATGGCGCATAAATGCGGCCGCTCCACCGGCATGGACCGCAACGCCATTGACCGGCTGATCGCGATCGAGGACGAGGCGATCAACGGCAAGGCCGAAAAGGTGAAGGGCAAGAAGGCGAAGCGGAAGGCCGAGCCGGCCGATGGTGGATCAGCCCCACCGGATGGGCCGCCCGGCGATATTCCGCCGGCTGACGATGAAGAGCCCGATGGGCCCCGCTTCATCAAGAAGCGCGACCCGGTGAAGGCCTTGCCACCGGATTGCCCGGTGACGCCCGTGGGCTATAACGGCACGACCTGCTACTTCCTCAACCCGCATCGCCAGTTGATCCCCATGACCAAGGGCCAGTTCGGCGCGGAAGGGCTTCGCCTTCTGTTCGGAAGCCGGCAAGATTGGCTCTGGGAAGCCTTCCCCAAATACAACGAGAAAACCGGCGTGCAATCCGGCTGGAAAGCCGACCAGGCGGCCGAGAGCCTCATCAAGGCCGCCACGGATAAAGGCTGGTTTGATGCGGACGAGATGATCCGCGGCATGGGCGGCTGGCGCGGCCAGGCGAACGAGCTGGTGCTGCATTGCGGCTCGGCCGTACTCGTGAATGGTGAGGCACACCCGCCGGGGTTTGTGAACGGTTACCTCTATTCCGCCGGCGTGGCCAGCCAGAAGCCGGCCGACCCGGCCGAGAGCGACGAGGAGCAGCGCCGGCAGAGCGAGGCAGTCGAAAAGGTGCTCGCCACGTTCGACAGCTACAACTGGCTCGACGGGCCCGGCGATGCTGGCGACATCGAGGCCAGCGAGGCCCGCTGCTTCGCCGCCGACGTGGACGGATCGGGCCACAAGCTCGCCTCCCTCCTCCTCCTCGGATGGCTGGCAGGATCGCGCCTCGGCGCGGCGCTCGATTTCCGATCCCTCATGTGGATCACCGGCGATGCCGGCGCCGGCAAGACCACGCTGCAGCGCATCATCATGGCCATGACCGGCAAGGACATGGTGCAATCGTCGGACACCACGGGCGCCGGTGTGTATTCCGCGGTGGGCCATTCCAGCCGCCCGGTGATGATCGACGAGGCGGAGCCGGACCCCTTCAAGAGCAAGATGAAGGACCTCATCAACCTCGCGCGCCAGGCCGCGACGGGCGGCAAGATCCGGCGCGGCTCCTCGAACCATCAATCGGTCTATTTCGAGGCGAAGAGCGCCTTCCTGTTCTCGTCCATCATCATCCCGCCGATGCAGGCGCAGGACATTTCCCGCTTCTGCATTCTCGACCTGGGCCCGCTCGGCAAGCGGAAGCCGCTGGCGCTGGACCCCGCGCAGCTCGCCTATGCCGGCCGCGTAATGCTGCGGCGTCTGGTGGATGGCTGGCACCGCTGGGAAGAGACGCTGCAGGCCTATCGCGCGGCTTTGCAGGAGCAGGGACACGATCCGCGCGGTGCCGACCAGTTCGGCGCGCTGCTCGCCGCCTGTGACCTGATGCGCGGCCGGGAGATCGCCCATGCCGACACGATCGACGCCTTCGCCCGCGCGCTCTCGGCCGAGCGGATGAACGATGCCAACCCGCGCGAGGCCAACAGCCTCTCGATGCTGAACCACCTCATCACCGTGCCGCTCGACGTGTTCCGCGGCGGCACGCGCATGACGATCGGCGAGCTGGTGAGCATCGGCGCCGGCGTGAGCAAGCCGCGCGACGGCGAGGGCGCTGTCACGGCCAAGGGCTGCCAGGACCAGCTTCGCGCCTGGTCGATCTATATTGACGGGTTCCAGACCGCGCAGAGCCGCACCGGAACGGGGGCGCGCGTGATCCTGCCGAACAAGTCGACCGCGCTCGCGAAGCTTTTCGCCGGCTCGCAATGGTATGCCGAGGGCGGTGCCGCCGGTGGCTGGGCGCAGGCCATGCGCCGCCTGAAAGGCGCGCGGGCCGAGAAATCCAGCCGGTTCGGCGGCCGCGGGTGGAGCGTGCCCGTGCATGTGTTCCTGCAGAGCGATCTCGAGGAGGGCGGAGAGTGAACGTTTTCACCACGCCCAAGATCCGCCAAAGCAAGGCCTGCATCTATTGCCGGCACATGCGCATAGGCCAGACCGGCCCGCGCTGCTTCAACCCGCTCTCAATGGACAGCGAAGAGCGTGCAGCTCTCGGCCCGCTCGGCCACGGATGGAATGGCGCTCTCGCGCGGCTCGCCCGGTGGCACAACACCGCTTGCGGGCGAGACGGCAAGCTGTTCGAGCCGCGATTGCCCGATCTGCCGCGCAGCGACGAGCAGCACCCGACATGGTTTCAGCGCATCGCACGGAGGTTTGCGTGACCCCGCATCCCGTCATGTCTGCCAAGTTGAGCGCGAAGCATTGCGACAGCATTCGTCGCGATCGCGCCAGCATTCCTGTTGTATTGCCTTGGAACCGCGTGAAAGCAAACAGGTTTTCGCGCGGATTGTGCCCGGCTGATGCGGGCCGGGGCCAGAGCGTCCCGACTGTCCCAACTGAGAAAAAGCGTCCCATCGTCAGCCCATTGGAAAGCTTGCGCTTTCGTCGTTCTTGGGACGTTGGGACGCTTGGGACGCGGTTTGCCTCACATGACGCATGCGCCCGCACACACGAGGGCAGGCGAGCGGGCGAGCGGGCGCGGCTACACATACGCGCGCGTGCAGCCGTCCCAACCGTCCCAACGTCCCAATTATCTATTTCAGATAGATATATCAATAAGTTGAGAATGGGACACTTTTCGTCAGTTGGGACGGTTGGGACGCTTGCCGCCATTCCTGTTCGCCCATCGCAAAGCCGCGCGAATAAAATATTGCCGGAAATTCAACGGGATGGGGCGGCGGGATGACGAAAAGCGCGCTGAACTCCGATCTTGCTGTGAGTGCGCGGGCCGCCGGCGCGGCGGCTCCGGCCGCCGAGCAGCTCGACTTCCTCGCGCCGGTCGCGGAGCGGATCAACCGCGCCGACGCCGACGCCATCGCCGCGAACGCGACCGAGGAGCGCAAGCGCGGCCGCCCGAAAGGTGCCGAGAACCTCTCCTCGCGCCAGCTTCGCGAGATGCTGATCCGGGCCGGAGGCCATCCGCTGATCCACCTCGCGCGCTGGGCCACGATGACGCCGGAGGAAATGGCCAGGCGGCTCGATTGCAAGGTTGTCGAGGCGTTCGACCGGCAGGTCGCCATCTGGGACAAGCTCGCGCCTTACGTCGCCGCGAAGCTCGCGCCGACCGACGAGAAGGGCAACGCGGTGCCGGGCCTGGTGATCAGCATCGGCGACCAGGCGATCAATGCCGGGATTGGCGTGAGTGCGGGCGGCTCGCCGCCCTGGCTCGCGGCCTATCGCGATGCCGAGGGGCGCATCATCGACGGTGTGGAAATTCAAGGGGTTAGCGGATCGCGTGCGGAAAGAGCCGATCAGGAAGGCGGATCATGAGCCGGATTTGGAAGCAAGATCAGAGGGTTGCAAAGGCATCAACGGGAGTTGCGCCGACTAGCCGTCGCGCCTCGGCGCGGGGCGGTTCGGCCTCGGATCGCGGAGCATACCCCCCCCTTCCGCCTCCCCCCCCACCCCCCGGGCGCGCGCGCCCGCGTTTTTGCCTCCCGCCTTGCTGCGATTTTTCGGCCCGCCTCATGTTGGCCGATGCCCGCGAAAATGAAATTGGCGCGGAAAAACGGGCCGGGGGCTAGCAGGGCGCGGGAAGCCCGGCGCGGCGGCTGGGGGCTGCGGGGATCCTCGTGGCGGCTGCGCTCTCCGGCCTTGCGGGGCAATCCGTCGGCCGCGCTCTCGCGCATGGCTGGTATCCTTACGAGTGCTGCTCGGATCGCGATTGCTACGCCGTGCCGAAAGAGCGCGTGCGCATCGTGCCCGGCGGCTGGATCATCGACGGATTTGCCGTCAGCCATGGCGAGGCCCGCCCCTCGCCCGATGGCCTGTTTCACATCTGCCGCACCCAGGACGGCAAGGGTGATCTCATTCGCCCCTACCAGAAGCCGGCCTGTGCCTGGGCGCCGGTGCAGGGAAGCTGAGGCATGAAGCGCCAAACCGTCTCTTTTGGTGAAGCAGCGGCCGGGCTCGAAATGATCCTCGCGTCGCTCAATGGCCGCCCGGTCAACATGCAGCAAACGCTCGATCTCGTGGTCGTCGCAATGCAGCACCAAATCGCACTGTTGCGCTTTCTCGAGCGCGAGTTCCCCGATGCCGAGAAAATCCGCGATGCCGTGTTCGAGGTGCGCAAGTGATCTCCTTCGGCTCCCTCGATGATCGGCTGAAAGGCTACACGGAAGGCGCGGCTTTGCTGCAATCGGCCGGGCCGGTTTCCGATCGCTTCATCCAGTCGCTCGGCGCGCGCGATCTCCTCAACGGGCCGGTTGGCTCGGGGAAAACCACGGCCTGCATCAAGCGGGCCCTGCTCGCGGCCGTGCGCACCCCGCCGATGATCGGCGAGCGCGATCCGCAGGGCCGGCCCGTGCGGCGCTATCGCTTGAGCCTGTGGCGCGAGACCTATGCGCAGCTCTGGGGCACCACCATCAAGAGCTGGCAGAAGGTGCTCAACCCCGACAAGGGCATCGGCGAATGGCAGGGCGCTTCCCCGCGCGCGGCCGTGCATCGCATCACCTTCGAGGATGGCTTCGGCCCGATCCTTTTCGAGGCGATGTTCTTCGCCTTCGGGGATGATGCCGATCCCGATGATCTCGGCGGCACCGAATACACCGATGCCTATTGCAACGAGCAGGACAAGCTCCGCGAGGCGCTCTACATCAACCTCGCGCGCTCGGTCGGCCGCTACCCGAACCGGGGAGAGATCGGCCTGCCGGATGACGAGCGCATCGTGCATGGCCGCATCTTTGGCGATTGCAACGCGCCCGCGCCGGATACGTGGGTTTATCGCGACTGGTGGAGCCCCAAGAAACCGCCGGGCTACCAGCTTTTCCGCCAGCCCGGCGGCTTTCATGCCGAGGCCGAAAACCTGAAAGCCGTGGGGCGCGGCTATTACAAGCAGCAGCGCGAGGCCAATGCGCACCGCCCGTGGTGGATCCGCGTCAAGCTCGACAACGAGCCCGGCTTCAACCAGGAGGCCGCAATTGTCTATCCCGATTACGTGGACAGCGAAATGTCGAGCGAAGAGCCGCTTCGCGTCTTCCCCGAAATCCCGGTCATCATCGGTGCGGATGGCGGCGCGACGCCGGCGGCCGGCCTCCTGCAGGGCATGCCCAACGGGCAGATCCGCACGCTGGCGGAAGTCGCGCTCGATCGCGGCGACGAGATCACGCTCGGCACGCATCTGCTCGCCATCATGGCGCAGCCGCGCTTCAAGGGTTGCGAATTCTACCTCACGGGGGATGAAGCCACCTTCGCCGGCGATGACCTGCCCAACGGTTCATGGATCGGCCGGCTCGGCAAAATCCTCGGCCTGAAGCCCAACCGCCCCAGCCTCGGCAACCACGACACCGAGGGCCGGCACTTCGCGCTTCGCGATGCGATGAAGCGCCGCGTGGGCAATAACGAGCCCGGCTTCCTGCTCGATGCCAATGCCTGCCCCACCATCCGGCGCGGGCTCAACGGCACGTTCAAATATCACGTGACCAAGTTTGGCGAGCGCGGCTCGATCGTGAAGAACCTCGACAGCCATGTCTGCGAGGCCGCCGAATATGCCGCCGGCGAGCTCGGCCAGAGCCATGCCCGCAAGCGCCGCAACGATCGCCTCGCCGAACGCGCGCAGAAGCGCGCCGAGGCTCAGCGCAACCCATCGCCCCGCTACAACCCCATCACCCGCAAGCGAGCTTAGGAGGCTCCCATGTCCATCTTCAAACGTTGGTTCGGCACATCGGGCAAGGAAAAACAGGCGGCGGAAATCGCCCGCCGCGAAGCGGAGCGCGCCCGGCGCATCCAGGAAGCGGCGCTGACCAACCCGGCCGACAGCGAAACCTCGCGCTCGGCCGCCGAGCGTCGGCTTCGTCGCATCGGTGCCATGCGCGGCGTCAGTGGCGCGCGCACCGGCACGGGCGGCACCGCCGCCACCCAGCAGAAGACGCTGCTCGGCGCCTGATCGACACACCCAACCGAAGGAGGCGGAGCATGGACCGCGCATGGCTGATTGATCGCCACAACGAGCTGAAAACGCTCCGCCAGCCCGAGGAGCGCCTCTGGAAGCAGATCGCCGAGCTTCTTCGCCCGGATGATCAGGATTTCCAGGGCAAGACCTCGAACAATTCGGCGATGGACGAAATCCTGGACAGCACGCCCCTCTACGCGCTCGAGGATTTCACGGGCGGCATGTTCGGCCAGCTCACCAACCCTGCCAACGATTGGTTCGGGCTCGGCATCGCCGACGAGGAGCTGATGCTCTACCAGCCGGTGAAACAATGGTTCTGGACCGTCAAACAGCGCATCCGCGCCACGCTGGGCCCGACCATGTCAACCTTCTATACCGAGGTTCCAAGCTGGTTTGCCGATACCGGTGCGTTCGGCATCGGCACGCTCTATTCGGAAGAAGAGATCGGCCGCGGCAGCTTCCTTGATCGCACCATTCCCTTGCGCGAACTCTATATCGACACGGACGCGGCCGGGCGCATCAGCGCGGTCCATCGGGAATTCACCTTGCGCGGCCGCCAGGTGCTGCAGCAATTCCCGGGCACGACGAATGTCAAGGAAGATCGCGAATACACGATCATTCATGCCGTGATGGAAAACCCGGATGCGAAGCCAGGCCGCATCGGTCCGGCCGGCATGGCCTGGGCCTCGGCCTATGTCTCGCCCGATCTCGTCGAGCTCGAGCGGCGCAGCGGCTACAACGAAAACCCCTATCACAGCATCGCCTGGTCGCGCCGCTCCGGCCGCGTCTATCCGCGCGGGCCGGGCCATATCGCCCGGCCGGACATGCGCACCCTGCAGGAGATGGAAAAGAACGATCTCATCGCCGATCAGTTCATGGCCGATCCCATGAAACTGGTGCATGGCGAGGCCGATTTCACTCCGGCCGACATGGTCCCCGGCGCCCTGCTCATGGGCGGCATGAGCGACCAGGGCAAGCGTCTGGTGGAAGCCTTCACGCCCAACGGGCAAATGCGGGATCGCGGCCAGCACAAGCAGGAAAAGCGCGCGGCCATCAAGGAGGCGTTCTATTTCTCGGTCATGCAACTCATCAACCGGCCGCAGATGACGGCCACCGAGTTCACCGGTTTTCAGGAGGAAACACTCCGCCGCCTCGCCCCGAACCTCGAGCGCATCCAGCAGGGCGGGCTCACCCCCTTCATCCTGCGGCGCTTCCGCATCCTGCAGCGGGCCGGCGCCCTGCCGCCGCCCCCGCCGGAACTCGACGGGCAAATGCTCGACGTCGCCTATCTCTCGCCGCTGGCCAAGGTGCAGCAGATGCAGCAGGCGCGCGCGGCCGATCAGCTTTTCGGACGCGTCATGCAGGCCGCCCAGGTCGATCCGGAAGTGGTCGATACCTTCGATATCGACCAGTATATCGCCGTGACCCATCAGGCGAGCGTCGCGCCGCCCTCGCTCCTGCGCTCGCCCGAAGCCATCGCCCAGCGCCGGCAGCTCCGCGCCCAGGCACAGGCGCAGCAGACCGCGCTCGACCAGGCGAAACAGCAGGTGGAAATCGCCGCCACCGGCGCCCATGCCGCGCAGGCCCAGACATTGGCCAAGGGGCGCCCGGCATGAGCGGCCTGCCCTATTACACCCAATGGTTCGTCGCCCTGTTTCGCAGCCGCCGCACGCATGAGCTCGCGGCCCAGTATCGCTGCATTGGCGAGAACAAGCTGCTTCTCGCCGACATCATGAGCCGCGCCGGCGTCTTCGATGTCGCGCCGCGGCCGGGCAATCCGCAGCAGCTCGCCTTTCAGGAGGGCCGGCGCAGCCTCGCGCTCGAGATCCTGCACCTCGCCCGGGCCGAGCCGCTCGAAATCGAGGCCTTCCTCAAAAACGCCATCCGCCAGCCCCGAAAGGACCCCTCGCCATGACGCAAGAACACCCCAATCCGAACCCCGATGCCGGTGCCGCCGGCGGCACTGGTGGCGCTGGTGCCGGCGCGGCCGGAACCCAGACGCAAGGCAGCGATGCGCCGTGGTTTTCCAAGGCCGAACTCGGCCTGAGCCAGGATACGCGGGATTACCTCGCAACCAAGAACTATGGCGGCCTCGAGGATGCCTTCAAGGCAAAGCGAACGTTCGAGACGCTCGCCCGCGACCGCAATGCCCTGACCGCCCCGGATCCGGCCAAGCTCACCGAATGGGATGGCTGGACCCGCCTCGGCTGGGAAGCCGATGCCGGCAAGTATGGCGAAAGCGTGCCGGTCTACGAGAAGTTCAAGGGCGATCCGGATTACGAGCCGTTTCACGCGGATCTCGTGAAGGCCGCGCACGAGCTCAAGGTGCCGCTCTCCCAGGCCAAGGCGCTCGCCGACAAGGTCGGCGGCCTGTTCCAGGCCCGCAACGAGGCGCTCGACGCGGCTACCGCGCGCGAGCGGGAAACCCTCGACGCCCAGCTCCGCACCCAGTGGGGCAAGGATTACGACGCCAATGTCGAGCTCGGCCGCCGCGCCGCAAAGGCCTTCGGGCTCGACAGCCCCGATATGGGCGAGCTCGAGGCCATCATGGGCACGCCGAAATTCGTGCAGGCCTTTCACAAGCTCGGCAAGGCCATGGGCGAAGACAGGCTCGTCACCACGACGAACCCGGGCGGCGACCCCCGCTCGCCGGAAGCCGCGCGCGCCGAGCGCCAGCGCCTGAAAGCCGACAGGGATTTCGTCGCTTCCCTCGATGACAACCGCCACCCCCACCACAAGGCCAACAAGGAGCGCTGGCAGAAGCTTATCGACATCGAGGCCGGCGGCTGATCTATCCACCCCGCGCCAATCGAAAGGAAAGATGATGGCCAAGACCAAAGAAACGCCCAATGACGAAGCCCAACGCCTCGCGGCCGAGCAGGCCGCAACCGCTCAGCAGCTTGACCCTGCCAATATTGGCCCGGAGCCGGACGCTCAGCCGGAGCCGGTTGCCAATCCGTTGCCGATCGACAATCGCAGCCCAGCCGAGATCCTTGCCGATCCCGGCCGCGCGCTGACCTATGGGGAAATCCTCGATCTCGAGGCGCGGGTGAGGAACGCCGCGGCTTGACAATCCGGGGCAAATCAGACAGCCCTTGAAGCCTCGGGAGGAGGCGCGCATCGTCCCTTGATGAGCGCGCCTCTTCTGTCCGCTACCCGGCGCTCCCGACCGGGCCCGACTAGGATGCCGCCGAACACGGCCGCCGACTGCAGGCGTTAAACGATAGGCGGGCCCGCCATTCTGCACGGTTCGATCCCGTGCGTCTGAGCCGCTACCCGGCCGAAACTGAACCAATCCCGTTCACTTTCGATGCCGGAGACATCCCATGGCTTTCGAGGCAGTTACGGCGGGCCATCGGCTCGCCTACAAGGAAAACGTCCAGCTCGCGGTGCAGCAGAAGCGCTCGCGGTTCGAGAACCACTTCACCTATCAGGGCAATCTCACGGGCCGCCAGATGCGCATGCTCGAGCTGATCGGCACCACCGAAGCGCGCGTCGATGCCGAGCGCGGCGGCGACACGCCGCATATCGAAGCCCGCATCGAGGATGTCTGGCTGCGCCCGCGCCGGCTCGACTGGGGCCGCCTGATCGAGAAGGAAGACACGATCAAGGCCGCGATCGACTATTCCTCGGTTTCCGTCCAGGACGGCGCCGCGGCGATCGCGCGCGGTCGCGATCGCATCATGGCCGCCGCCTTCTTCGGCCCGCGCATCGTGGGCCAGGATGGCAGCCAGGCGCCGGAAGCCTTCAACAACCCGAACGGCAACGTGCCCGTCAACTATGTCAAGACGGGCTCCGCCACCAACTCGGGTCTCACCATTCCGAAGCTGATCCGCGGCCTCTCGATCCTGTCCGCCGGCGAAGTCGATCTCGAGATGGACCAGGCCTGCTGCGCCCTCACCAACATCCAGATGGAAGATCTCTACAACTCGCTGCAGTTCACCTCGAAGGATTACCGCGACGTAGCCGTCTTCGATGACAAGGAACGCACGGTGCTCTCCTTCATGGGCATCACGTTCGTGCGCTGGCAGGGCCTGCCGACGGTGACCGGCCAGCCGACCCAGCGCCGCATTCCGCTCTGGACCAAGAGCGGCATGCATTACGGGCCGTTCTCGGATCTCGAGACCCAGATCGAGCGTAACGCGAACAAGAACTATCGCCTGCACCCCTACATGGAAATCTGGTGCGGCGCGACGCGCTCGGAAGACGCCAAGGTCGTCGAGATCATCTGCTCCGAAGCCTGATCGGGCTTTCCGCCTGCCGCACCGGGCTTGCGCCCGGTGCCTTCCCTCTTCCTCATCCTTCAGGAGGCTTTCATGCCCGATATGTTCGGCCAGGGTTATCCGAACCCCAATACGGCCATCCTTGTTCCGCGTGCCATCTTCCGCAACCAGTCGTCGCGCTCGACGGTCGGCCTCTTTCAGCTGTCCAACGCGAACGTCATCGGCGACACGCTCTTCATCTCGAAAGTGCCGTCGAATGCGATCATCAAGCCGTCCTCCACCATCGTCCACGATGCGCTCGGCGCCTCGGTCACGCTCAATGTCGGCTTCAACGAGACGCCGGCCGGCGCCCGCACCGCGCTCGGCTCGGCTCTGGCCGTCGCCACCGCCGGCACCAAGGCCGGCATGGCCGCGGTCGTCACCGCGAACCTTCTGAACCGTGCGTGGCAGCTCGCCGGCCTCGCGGCCGATCCCGGCCGCGAGATCGATCTCGTCGCCACGATTGCCGGCGCGACCGTCGCCGGCACGCCCCGCATCTACTTCTCGTTCGATTTCGTGGACGAGCGCTGACCATGACGCTGACCCGCGCGGCATCCGAGCTCGAAGCGGCGAACGGCGCCCTCGCCCATATCGGCGAGGGCCGCATCTCGTCGCTCGACGAGACCAGGCGCACGGCCGCGCGGGTCATCAAGACGCATTTCGGCAGCGTGCGCGACACGCTGCTGCGCCGGCATGACTGGAACTTCGCCAGGCGCTGGGCCACCCTCGCGCAGGATCCGGCCGCCCCGGCCGGCACCTTCGCCTTCATGTATCCGCTGCCGGCGGATTGCATCCGCGTCCGCATCGTCCAAGGGGCGAGCGAGGACGATTGGTGCGTGGAAAACGGCAGCACCGCCGCAGCGGATGGGGAGACGGGCCTCACGTCGATGCTCTCGACCGGGCTCGTCTCCCCGCGCATCGGCTACACGGCCATCATCGGCAATCCCGCGCTCTGGGATGCAACCTTCCTCGAGGCGTTCGAATTCGCGCTCGCGGCCAAGATCGCCCCGCAGCTCGGCCGCGACGATGCCCTCGCCGACAGCATGCGCGCCAATGCCGAGGCCGTCATCATGCGCGCGCGCAAGGCCGATGCGCGCGAACAGGCGCCAAGCCGCGTCCCGCGCGAGGTGAGCTATATCGGCATCCGGAGAGCCTGATGGTGAAGCAGCGGCTCGAGCGGGTTTCCGGTGCGCAAGGCGAGCTGAGCCCGCTGCTGCGCGCCCGCGTGAACGATCTCGCCAAGGCCGGCGCGGCCGATGCCCGGCTCGAGAACCTCACGCCCCTGCCGGAAGGCGCCCGCACGCGCACGCCCGGCACGCGCTTCATCGCGCCCTGGAAGGACGAGACGCGGCCGGCACGGCTGATGGATTTCGAGGTCTCGCTGGGCGACAGCTACATGCTCGCCTTCAATGGCGGCGTCATGCGCGTCTTCCGCAACCAGGCTCCCATTCTGATCCCGGCCGGCACGGCGCCTTACGAGCTGGCGCATCCCTTCCCCGACAACCAGCTCGACGCCCTGTTCAAGGCGCAGGTCAAGGGCACGATGTTCATCGCCGGCGGCGGTCGCCCGCGCGTGCTGGTGCGCAACCTGGACAACGACTGGTCGCTCACGGAATACGTGCCGACCGAGGCACCGGTCCGCCTGCAGAACACGGACAAGACCTGGACCATCCAGGCCTCTGCCGAGACCGGCACCGTCACGCTCACGGCCAGCAAGGCCACCTTCCTCGCCGGCCATGTCGGCAGCATCTGGCGGCTCGACGAAGCCGACCTCTCGACCGTGCCGAACTGGAAGGCCATCGAGAGCCCGATCGCGGTCGGCCAGCGTCGGCGCAACAAGGGCCGGATCTACGAGGTGGTGACGCTCAATGCCACCACGGGCGATACCGGCCCGAACCCGCCGGTGCATGACGATGGCGACGTGTTCTCCTCCGGCGGCAACGTGACCTGGCGGTTCATCTCGAATACCGGTGGCTATGTGCGGATCACGGCCGTCGCCTCGCCCACCTCGGCCACGGCAATCGTGCTCGACCGCCTGCCGCAGCGCGCCGTCACCGCGCCCAGCTATCGCTGGTTCGAGGCGGCCTGGAGCGACGTGCGCGGCTGGCCCGATGCCGTCTCCGTCAGCGATCAGTCGCTCGTCTGGACGCGGAACAACGAATATTTCATCAGCCGGCCCACGGACCTCTATTCGTTCGACCTGCTCGACGAGGAGGACAGCGCGATCACGGCCGCGATCAACGCGCCGGACGGCAAGCTCACGGAAATCGTCTGGGTTCTGCCGATCGGCGTGCTGGTGCTCGGCGCGCGCTCCAATGAATGGCTGATCCGCGGCGCGCAGAATGCGTTCGAACGCCTTACCCCCACCAACCAGCGCGCCATTCCGCAAGGGTCGCGCGGCTCTTTCAAGCCGCATCAGCCGGTGATGGTCGATGGCGGCGCCGTCTTCATCGGGCGCGGCGGCCGCTCGCTGCATTTCGTGCGGTTCGACGGCGCAACCGAGCAGATCGAATTCCAGAACTTCACGACCTTTTCCCGCCAGATGCTGCGTGCCGGCGCGCGTCAACTCGCCTGGTGCCAGGACCCCAACCCGGTCCTGTGGGTGCGCATGGCCGATGGCACCCTGCGCGGCCTGACCCTGATGACCGAGCAGGATGTTGCCGGCTGGCACCGCCGCCCGATGATCAACGGCAAGGTGCTGCAGATCGCGGCCGTGCAATCGCTGGACGACACCTTCACCGAGCTGTGGCTCGGCGTCGAACGTGTCGTCAACGGCCAGACGCGCCGATACTGGGAAGTGCAGCAGCGCTATTTCGAGGCGATCGACGAGGATCAACCCACCGCCGCCGGCGCCTGGCTCGTGGATTGCGGCATTGCCACCGCAGCGGGCGCCGGCCCGTTCGCGAGCGTCAGCGGGCTCGACCACCTCGAAGGGCAAGAGGTCAACCTCTTCGCCGATGGCGTATTTCTCGGCCGTCGCAGCGTGAGCGGCGGCAGCGTCACCCTGCCGCGCCCCATGCGCAACATCGTGGCGGGCCTGCCGCTGGCCTGGCGGCTCGAGACCCTGCCTTTCGAGACGAACACCCCGAAAGGCTCCACCAAGGGGGTCGAGAAGGCGGCGAACAACGTGACGCTGCACCTGCACGAAACCGGGACCGGCCTCATCTCGGCCAATGGCGCGGAAGACGCGCTTGTCTTTCCGACCGCCGGCGTGTCGCCCGGGCAGCCCCTGCAGCTTTTCTCCGGCGTCCTCACCGTGACGATCGAGGTCGCCACCGAGAAGGAGGTCGCCATCGCGCTCGCGGGTGATGATCCCCTGCCTTTCACCCTGCTTTCCATCACGCCCGAAATCGACATCAAGGACCCCTGATGGACCCGCTGACCATCGCTTCAGCCGCCTTCAAGGGCGCCGGCGCCCTGATGAGCATCTTCGGCGCCGGTGCCCAGAACCGCGCGGCCCGGCGCGTGACGCGCCAGCAGCAAGCCACGCTTCGCGACAATGCGGATATGGCCATGATGCGCTCGACCTTCGAGCAGAACCGCATCGACGACCAGATCGACGCGACCACCGGCGCCCAGGTGAACTACTTCGCCGGCGGCAATCTCGACCCCTCCTCAGGCTCGCCGGCCGTGCTGCAGGCGATGACCACGGCGCAGGGCGAAACCGACAAGATGCTTGCCGCCGCGCGCGGCGCGCAGGAACGCGCCGACGCCTTCCAGCAGATTTCCGATCTCGAAAGCGGCCTCGGCGCGCAAAGTCGCGCGATGAGCTGGGGCATCGGCACCACCCTGCTCGGCACCGCCGGCGACCTTGCGCAGATGTTCCGCCCGAAAACGGGTGCCTATGGCGCCAGCGGCGGCTCGTCCGGCGCAGATAACAGCTTCGCCCGGGCGCGGCGCATCAACAACTTCCAGGGCTGGGGCGTCTGATGAGTGCACCGGTCTACATTTCGCGCGGATCGAGCCAGGGCATCGGCGAGCTGCAGCCGAGCCGCGACAATAGCGCGCAGATCACCGGCCAGGCGCAGGCCCGGTTCGGCCAGGCGCTTGGCGGGCTCGGCAATGTCGCCTTCAGCCTCGGCGAGCAGATCCAGCAGATCAATCGGGCCTCGACGGTTGCCGATCGCAAGACGGGCTTCATGACCGGGATCGACAATCTCGGAAAGGAATTCGAGAACGATCCTGATCCCGCCACGGCCGAACAGCGCTTTCAGGAGCAGGTGACGAAGCTCGAAGGCTCGGCGCTCGAGGGACTTCGCCCGGACGATGCGGCCGAGTTGCGCGTGCAGCTGCGTCGCCAGTCCATCTCCTATGCCGGCGGCGTGCGGGCCAATGCGCTGAAAAAGCAGTCCGATGGCTATCTTGCCAATGTCGATCAGCAATTCGACGTTCTCACCAGGAACTATGCGAATGCCAAGACCGACACCGAGCGGCAAACCTTTATCGCCGAGCTCGACGAAACCCTGAAAAGCGGCGTTTCGCGCGGCATGATGACGGCCAAGGCCGCCGAGGCCTATCGCCAGTCCATGGCCCAGACCGGCGACAACGCCCTTGTGCTCCGCCAGATCGGCATGAACCCGGCCGCCGCGCAAGCGGCCTTGGCCGATCCCGAGCAATTCAAGGGCCTCAACCCGGTCCAGCGCGAGCAATTCGCACAGCAGGCCCGTGCCGCCGCAGAAGCCCTCCGGGCCCAGCGGCTCGAAATCCGGGCGCGCACCAACCCGGAAGCGGCCACCATGGAAGCCGGGCGCGTGAGCGGCCCCGGCGCCATCGCGCGGATTTTCGACAGCGCCATCATTCCGCAGGAAAGTGGCGGGCGCGCCGGAGCCGTATCGCCGGCCGGAGCCGTCGGCATCGGCCAGCTCATGCCGGATACGGCGCTCGGCGTCGCCACGAAGCATGCCAGCAAGGACCCGGCCTTTGCCGAATTCGCACGCCTGCCCGAGACCGAGCGCCGCGAACGCCTGCTGACCGACCCGGCGCTAAACCGGCGGCTCGGCATGCAATATCTGCAGGACACGATCGAGGCCACGGATGGCAGCGTCGTCGCGGGCATTGCCGGTTACCATGCCGGAACGGGCCGGGCGATTGAATGGCACAAGGCCGCCGTGGCCAGATATGGCGAGGGCTACAGCGCCGCTGAATTCCTCACCGTGATGGACCAGAACCTTCACGACGGAAAGAACGGCCAGCAGGGCAAGCGCACGGTGGATTATGTGCGCGACATCTACAAGCGGATGGGGGTGGATATTGCCGCCCCGGCCTTCACCGGCATGAATACCTTCCGCGCCTCGGATATCGTGCAGCGCGAATGGGACCGGCGCGAGGCGCAGACCAGACAGATCGTCAACGAGGTCACGGCCCTGTCTCGCCAGCAGGCCGACCAGTTCGGCGGCTTGCTCGATCAGGGTCTCAACGTCAATCCGGCCCGCCTCGCGGAAATCCAGTCCGGGCTGCAGCTCGGCGCGGCGCGCGGTGAACCGCAAGCCGCCGAGACGCTCCGGCTGCTCAACGAGCGGATCGAGATGCTGCCTCATGTGCAGCGCGCCTATCGCATGGCGCCTGCCGAGCTTGAAGCCTATACCAGCAGTCTCCGCTCTTCCTTCGCGCAGGACCCGACACCGCAGAAAGAGCGGCAGCTCAAGGTGTTCGAAGCCGTTGCCGCGCAGGTGGCCAAGGGCGCGAAGGAAGCGCCCGTGCAGCTTTACGAACGGCATACCGAGGGCCAGCCCACTTTCGTGAACCCTCAGGCACAGATTGGCAGCGCCGAGCTCGCGCAGCAGCTTCAGGCACGATCCATCGTTTCCGATGGCGCCTTCAAGCGCTACCAGACCCGCGCCTTCTTCAAGCCCGAAGAGGCGCGCGCATGGAAGGACCGGTTCGAAACCATGGGCGACCAGGAGCGCTTCGATCTCCTGCAGGCCCTGCAACGCAACACCACGGGCGAGGCCGCCTATCGCGCGGCCGTGGCGGAAGTGACGGGCGGCGACAAGCTCGCGGCCACGGCGGGCATGTTCCTGACGAACAACCCGCAGCTTGCGCGCGACATCCTTCGCGGATCGTCGATCGCGCAACTCGACGGCATCAAGCCCAAGGCAGAGGAGATCAGGAACGCGCTCAAGTCCACCATGCCCGGCCTGCTCTATCCCAGCGTGGCGATGCAATCGGATGTGATCGAAGCCGCGCTCGCGGTCTATGCCAGCGAGCGGGGCCGCAACGCCGCGCTCTATGATGCGGGCGACCGAGCCGGTCTTGAAGCCGCCATCGAGCGCGTCACCGGCAGGATCGTGAAGATCAATGGCGCCAAGGTGCCCATGCCGCCCGATATTCGACCTGCCGACGCGCAGGAGGCAATCTACAACCTTTCCAAGGAAATCCTCGATGCGTTCGGCGGCGCTTATGGTCGCGACAATCAGCCGCTCGACCCCTTCCTGATTGCCCGCCACGCGCAACTTCGTCCGCTCACCGTGCAGGGCAACCTGTTCGCCGTTCTCCTGCCGGAAGGCCGCGAAGGAGCGCCGGTCATGAACAAGGAAGGAAGACCGCTCGTGATCGACCTCGCCAAGGCCGTGCAACTGCATGCCCCGCTCAGCAGGCCAAGTCAGGCCGGGCGTCTCAACCGGACCCTTGCCGAGCAATTCGCGGAAGAGCGGCGCCGGCTCGGCATTCCCATGGGGGGCAGCCAGTGACCGACTGGAACCGCGCCGCCGACGATTACCTTGCCGAATTGCGGCGGCGTCCGCCCGCGCGCGCGCCGGCCACGATCGGCGAAATCTGGGACACCGAATGGAAGGCCACGGGGCTCGACACCACATTCGGCGTGCAGAGGCCGATGATGGATGCCTATTCCGAATTGCAGGAACGCCTCACCGCCATCACCGGCAAGGATCTTGGCACGCTCGCGCGCGAGAGGCGGCTGGATTTTCTTGAGGGCGGCTTTGATGGACGTGTCCAGACCATGGGCCGGATCATCGACAGCCTGCCCGATCCGCAGCAGAAGCTCCTCGCCGATTACAAGGATGTGCGCGGCCGCGCCCGCATGAAGGCGGCGGAAATCGAGAAGCAGAGCGCCGACGTCGCCGGCGCCACCTATGGCTTGTCCGGCCATGCCGTCGCCTTCGCCGCAGGGATTGCCCGGCAGATGGCCGACCCGGTGAACATCCTCACGGCGCCCATCGGCGGCCCGGCCAAGGGGCCGGTGCTGAAATGGCTCGGCAAGGAATTCCTGATCGGCGCCGGCGTGCAGGCCGCGCAGGAGCCATTCATTGCCACAAGGCGGCAGGAACTCGGCCTCGAAACGAACAGCATCGAGAACGTGCTCGAGGCCGGCATCGGCCAGGCCGGTTTCGCCGGCATCCTGCGCGGCGCGGCCGCGCTGATACGTGCCGGCAAACAGGGGAGCAACCTTCCGCCCGTCGATATCACCGCACGCGATCATGAGGCTGTAGCGCGGCACGTCGAAGCACAAGACATCGTGATGCGCCAGACCGGCCCCAGCCGCGAGGCCGCCGATGCGCTGGCACAGGCGACTGCGGCACTCAACGGCCAGGCGCCGATCGCTGCCGCGGCCCCGGCCCGCTCCGCCGCCTTCTCTCTCGAGGGGCCGCAGCGCGTCGTCGTCAACGACCAGCTCGCCTTCAATGTGCGCTATGCCGTCGTGGAGCGCGGCAATCTCATCGTCTCGCACTCGGCCGACGGCACGGTAAACCCGGCCTTTCCGGCGGAGATCCAGCCGCGCGACCGCGCGACGATGGAATTGCGCCAGCAGGTGCAAACCATCGCCGGCACGCTTGAGCCCTCCTGGCTCACCACCTCGCCCAATGCCCAGTTCGGCGCGCCCATCGTCTCGGATCGCGGCGTGGTGGAGAGCGGCAACGGCCGCACGCTCTCGATCGGCCTCGCTTACGAGCGTTTCCCCGATCGCGCGCAAGCCTATCGCGACGAGCTCGAACGCCTCGGCTTCGACACAAGCGCCTTCGAGCAACCCGTGCTGGTGCGCATCCGGCAGGATGAGCTCACGCCCCAGCAATTGATGGCCTATACCGCGCGCAGCAACATCAGCGAGGTCGCGAAGCTTTCGGTGCCCGAGCAGGCCGCGCTCGATGCGCGCAACCTGCATGGTGGCATCCTCGAGAGCTATCAGGGCGGCGATCTCACGCTCGCGCGGAATGCCGAGTTCGTGCGCCGCTTCATTCAGGAGCTCGTGCCCGTTGCCGATCAGAGCGCGTTCATCGCCGGCGGTCGACCGACCGAGGCCGGAATTGCCCGCATGCAGGGCGCGCTGATCGCCCGCGCCTGGCAGGACGCGCGCATGGTGCGCGAGATCGCCGAAAACCCCAACCCGACCAGCGTCACCATTCTCCGGGCCTTTGCCGACACCGCGCCGCAGATTTCGCGGCTTCGCGCGGCCATCGAGGAAGGGCGCGTGGATGGCGGCGCCGATATCGTCTCGCCGCTCAAATCCGCCTTCGATCTCGTGGAGCGCGCGCGGATCGAGGGGCGCAAGCTCTCGATGCTGGTGAACCAGAGCGACGTGGAAACCGGCGCCGTGCGGGATGATGTGCGCGCGGCCGTGCGGCTCTTCTTCCGCAACGACGAGCTGACCGTGCCAGCCGGCCGCGAGACGATCGAGGCGCGCATTCTCGACGCCGTTGATCGCGCCATCATGAGCCAAGCGGGCGGCCTATTCGACGAGGCCATCGACCCGGCCGCCATCCTTCGCGCCGCGCGCTTCGCCACCGAGCCCTTTGCCGAGCTCTCGCCCACCGAACGCGCCCGGCTCCTCTCGGAGGCCGCCGGCGGCAAGGACGTCGCCACCGGCCGGCTTGACGCCGAAGCCGCACGTTCGACCGAGCAGCCAGCGCCCGAGGCCGGCGCCCTCCTCGAGGCGCCCGTGCAGACACCGGCGCAGGTGCTCGCGTTTGAACAAGCGCGACTTGAGCAGCCCTTCACGGATCTCGACACCTTGTTCGCTCTTGCGCCGGCATCGCAGAAAGAGCTTGTCGAAGCGCTTCGCGCGACCGGCCTGGGCACGGTCAAGGATCCCGGCATCAAGGCGCGTGACGGCGGGCGTGGCGTCGAGGCCAAGGTCAAGCGCAAGGGCTACAACGATATTCGCCGCGTGACCGATGTTGCTCGCGCCGCGGTAATCGTGAAGGACCCAGCCGATGCCCAGGCCGTTGTGCAAGCTCTCGCAAGCCGTTTCACCATCTGGGATGAAGGTTGGGCCGTGACCGGGATTGGCTATGCCGACCGCAAGGTGATGGTGCGCACGTCAAATGGGCTTCTCGCCGAAGTGCAGCTCCTCGAGGAGAGCATGGCCAACGCGAAGAAGGCCGGCCATCAGCTCTACAAGCAGCGCGGCGCCGCCATGGTCGAAGGCGATGTTGCCAAGGCCCAGCAGATCCGCGAGCAGGAGCTGCAATACTGGGGTGGAATTCAGGCGGCGTTGCCGACCGATTGGCGCTTGGCGCTGGGGCTGGAACCAAAGGCCTCGATCTCTGCACCAAACGCCGCCGTAGCAAACGCCTCGTCGATCGGGCGGCCATCCAGCTCGATATCGGCAGAGCTGACCGGAAGCCAGCCGCGCTCCTTGGTGAGCACAAACCCCTCGAGCGTGGCTTCATCGACGACGGCAAGCCGCGCGTCCCAGTTGAACAGCTTGAACGAACCGAGCGACATGGGAACCTCCAAGGCCACCGTTGCACGTGGCGATGCCGAAATCAATGCCCGTGTCAAGAGCATGATGAATGAAATCGGCCCGGAGACGCGCCTGCCCTTCGAACAGGCCGACGGCACCATGAAAGAGATGACCGTGGCGGAGCGCATGGCCGAGGTCGAAAAGGTGAAGCGCGCGGCGGCCGAGCTCAACGATTGCATCGCCCGCAACGGCGGCGGAGGCAAGAACACATGAGCGTCTTCACCTGCTTCACCGCCAAAATCGAAAAGGGCATCGTCGATCGCGAGCTCGGCCAGGGCTTGCTCGACAGCATCGCCGAGACGGAGCTCGAGCTCGGCAAGCGCCTTGCGCGTCATGAGGCCGCGCTAGAAGCCGCCACGGAAAAGGCGACCGAAGTTGCCGCGTTCGCCGCGCGGGAAACCGAGCGCGCCATGCTGCAGATTGAGGCGCAGCTCAATGTGCTGAAAACCGTGCAGCGTGCCGAGGAGGCCCTCAACCAGCGCCGCGACCAGAACAAGGCGCCGTTCTGGCTTCGGGATCCGCGCAAGAGCGCGCTCTATTCGGCCATGCGCGCGCTGCTCACGCGCGACGGTGCGGAGCTCGTGCCCGGGACGCCCTCGGTCTATTACATGGCCCGCAACATCCGCGGCCAGGCGCATGCGCTCTTCACCGATGGCATCGAGGCTCTCCGTCCCACCATGGCCGGGTTCAAGCAGCAGAGCGCGCTCGAGCTCGAAGTGCTGCAGGCGATCAAGGACAAGGGCGCGGCCGTCTCGGATCGAGCCTCGGCCATTGCCAAGAGCTGGCATGATACAGCGGAAATGCTGCGCACGGCGTTCGTGAATGCCGGCGGCGAGCTGCCCTATCGGCAGGATTGGGGCTTGCCCAACCCGGTGCATGACACGCTGAAGATCCGCTCGGTTCAGCGCGAGGAATGGATCTCCTTCGTCAAGCCTCTACTCGCGCGCGACGCCATGCTCTCGTTCGACACGGGCAAGCCCATCGGCCCGTCAAAGCTTAACCGCCTCCTCGAGGAGATGTATGAGAACGTAGCGACGGGCGGCCGCGCCGATGGGCCGAGTTCCGCCTTCACCGGCGCCGGTGCGCTTGCCAAGCGCCGCAATGAGCACCGCTTCCTCGTCTTCAAGGATGCCGAGAGCTGGGCCGCCTATGACGAGAAATTCGGCGCCGGCCGCGGCGTCTATGAGACGATGATGAACCACATCGAGAACATGGCCGAGGACATCGCCATGCTCCGCGTGCTCGGCCCCAATCCCGAGGCCACCAAACGCTTCATGCTCTCGATGTTCGACCGGCAAGCCGCGCGCATGACGCGCCAGGCCGAAGCCGGCGCGCCCGATGCCGCCAAAGCGCAAGCCTACAAGGACAACGCGAAGATCGCCTCCGGCATCGCCAGGGGCAAGCGCGCCTTCGAGAACCTCTGGGCCGAGGTCACCGGCGCCAACAAGGTGCCGGTCAATATCGAACAGGCGCATTTCTGGAGCGAGGTGCGCTCCGGCCTGGTCGGCTCACAGATGGGCTCGGCCATCCTGTCCTCGATCACCGATCCGGCGCTGATGACCATGATTGCCCGGTTCAACGACATTCCGGCGGCCAATGTGATCCGCCGCGCCGTGGCCGGCATGGCCGATGGCGGCTTCGAGTTGAATGCCGCGCAGCTCAGCCTCGTGGCAGACAGCGCCGCCATGCGGATCCGCGCCAATGACCAGTTCATGGGCGAGACGATGCGCACCGGCACCATGGCCAAGATCGCCTCCGGCGTGATCCAGCTTTCCGGCTTGCGCCGCTGGACGGGCGTGCTGCGCTCGGCCTTCGGCATGGAGATGATGGCAACGGCCGCCGCGCGCCTCGAAACGCCCCATGCGAAACTGCCGCAGGGCTTCCGCGACATGCTGGGCCGCTATGGCATCGGCGCCGAGGAATGGGCCGTGATGCAGCAGGCCACGCCGAACGAGCCGCGCCCCGGCGGCAAGTTCCTGACCGCCGCCGATCTCCGGATGATGGACAGCTCCAAGGCCCGGGACATCGCCGATCGCTGGCAGCGCGCCATTGACGAAGAAATGGATTACGCCGTCATCGAGGGCGACCCCGAAACGCGCGCGCTCATGTATGGCCAGAGCCAGCCCGGCACGGCCGAAGGCGAGCTCCGCCGCGCCGTCGGGCAATACAAGGGCTTCCCCATCACCTTCGCGCTCCTGCATTTCGGCCGCGCCATGGCGCGCGGCAATGACAGCTCGCGGCTGACCCATGCGGCGCTGACCTTCGGCGCGCTCTGGGCCATGGGCATGGTGGCCATGCAGGCAAAGGAAATCGCCAAGGGGCGCGACCCCATCAGCATGGACCCCACGACGCCGATCGGCATCCGCGCCTGGGGCGCGGCGGCGCTGCAGGGCGGCGGTTTCGGCATCTTCGGCGACTTCCTGTTCATGGATCAGACGCGCCAGGGCGCGTCCCTCGCCTCAACGCTGGCCGGCCCCAGCTTCGCCGCGGTCGAGAAGGTCTTCGGCGACTTCCTGATGGCCAATGTGCAGCGCGCCTGGAAAGGTCAGGAGACCCATTTCGGCGGCGATGCGCTTTATGCCGCGGCCGGCCTTTTGCCAGGGGCGAACCTCTGGTATCTCAGAACTGCATTCCAGCGTGGTGTGGTCGATCAACTCGCCCTGATGATCGACGAAAGAACGCCGCAGCGTTTCGAGAGGATCGAGCGCGAGGCGCAGAAGAACTGGGGACAAAGCTTCTGGTGGGAGCCCGGCCGCGTGGAACCGCGCCGTTCGCCCAACATAGGCGCCGCGTTCGGAGGTGGCCCCTAAGCCCGATCCGGACGCCCTCTCCCCGAGGGCGACATGACTGTCACTTCCGAGCTTTCCGCGGTTGAACGCAGCTGGACCGGTGTGGAAACCGTGTTCGACACCGGGTTCAAAGCCCGTGACGCCACGCATTGCAGCGTTTCGGTCGGCGCCACCGTGCTCGTGCGCGGCACGCAATACACCAGCGTTCTTGCGGCCGGCGGCGTTCTGCAGATCCTGCCGCTGGCCGGCATGCCGGCCGCGCCGGCCACGTTGCTCATCGAGCGCGTGACGCCAGCCACCCAGGAAACCGATCTCGTCAATGGCGACACCTGGGATATGGAGGCATTCGAGCGCGAGCTCGACAGCAATGCCATGCGCGATGCCGAAACCCGGCGCATTTCCAGCCTCGCGAGCAGCGCCGCCACCACTGCGCTGGCGGCCGCGCAGCAGGCGCTCGAGGGCGTGGTGGCGGCCGTCGCCGGCGTCTCCTTCTTCAATGGGCGCACCGGCAATGTCATCCCGCAGGCCGGCGATTACACCGCCGCCCAGGTGACGAACGCGGCCGCGACCAATGCCACCAACACCTTCACGGCGGACCAGCAGATTGCCAAGGCCAACCCGACGGCGACCCTCAACAAGGCCGCATCGGGGCAGGTGAACGCCCTGCGGGGCCTGACCAACAACGTGCTGCGCTGGGCGCTCCGGCTCGGCAACAGCACGGCCGAGGCGGGAGCCAATGCCGGAAGCGATTACGAGGAAGTCAGCGCCGACGATGCCGGCATCGAGACCGTGCGCCGGCGCGTCCGCCGCTCGGATGGCTACAACACTTTCTTCGGCTCCGTGGAAATCGGTTCGCCCGGCGCGGGCCATTCGGTGCTGCTGCGGCGCTTCGGCACCACCATCGGCGCCCAGTTCGATTTCGAGATCCCCAGTTCAGGCTCGGCGCTGAATGGCCCGGTGCGCGTGCGCGTCTTCGGCAACACGCTCGAGATCGCGGAAGGCGGCGGGACGCTGCGCGGCGTCCGCCTCGACCTCACCGCCGCCGCCGCCAATGCCGCCTCCGATCTTGTGCATGCCGGCAACATCGACGCCATCCTTGGTGCCCGGCTTACGCCAGTTGCTACAACAAGCGGTACGCAAGTAGATTTTACGAACTTGCCCGCTGGCATTAATGAAATTGTCGTGTCTTTCGATGGGGTTTCCCTGAATGGCACAGATCATTTGCTGGTGCAGATTGGAACAAGCAGCGGAATGGAGGTTGCCGGATACGTTTCGACATCGGTACTTGCGTTCGGAGGAAACGGTGTTCAAGCTATTAATAACACAACCGGATTTGTTCTTTTCGGTGGATCAACTGCAAACATTGTTTCTGGACACATGACTATTCGGCGCATGAGTGGAAACAAATGGACGCAAAGCCATACTAATTTGAGTTCTCCTACTTCGGGCCACTTTGGTGCGGGAGTTAAAACTCTTGCAGGCGAAATTACCAGCGTTCGTATTTTGGCAACAGGCGCAAACACATTTGACGCTGGCTCAGTCAATATCAGCTATACTCGGTGAGGTAAGGCGATGCGAGCAACCCTCGAAGCCTTCATGCCCACGCTTTACAAGCACGAGGGCGGCTATTCCGACCACAAGCGCGATCCGGGTGGCGCGACCAATTTCGGCATTACGCTGGCCACGTTGCGCGAGTGGCGCGGGCGCCCCGTGACAAAAGACGATGTGCGCACCATGCAGCGCAGCGAGGCCGATGCGATCTATCACGCCCATTACTGGAACCGCATCGACGGAGACAGCCTCCTGGCCGGGCCGGATGCGGCCCTGTTCGATGTGGCGGTCAATTCCGGTGTCGGGCGCGCGCGCCAATGGAAATCGCTGCTGGCGGGGAAGAACGCGGTCGATGGCGTGAAGGCGGTATGCGCCCGCCGCCGCTCCTTCTTCCGGTCGCTCTCCACCTTCGATGTTTTCGGCAAGGGATGGATGCGCCGGGTCAATTCAGTCGAGGCATGGTCGCTCGCATGGGCCGTGCGCTGGCAGGGCGGGGCCGTGAAGCCCGTTCTCGAACAAGAGGCATCGCGGGCCAAGAAGCAATCGAACGCCAACGCCGGCGGCGCTGCGGCCACGGGCGGCGGTGTTGTGGCGGCTCCGCAGGCCGATGCGGTGGCGGGCGCCAACTGGCTCGCGATTGCCGCCGTGGGAGTTCCCATCGCGATCCTGCTCGGCTTCCTGATCTATCAGGCCGTCATGCAGGCCGACCGCGCAAGGGCCATGAACGCAAAGGCCATGAAGGAGATTGCTGATGGCTGACATTCTCACGACCATCGCCAGAACGCTGGCAAAGCAGGGCGCGCCCGTTCTTGGCGGGCTGATCGGAACCGCCATCGGCGGGCCGGTTGGCGCTACCGTGGGCGGGCTTGCGGGCAAGGCCCTTGAGGCCGTTGCCGACGCGCTGGGCACTTCGAGCGATCCCGCGGCCGTGGCGGAGGCGCTGAAGAGGCCGGGCGCGACGGTGGCAGTGGCGCGCGTGGAGGCGCAAACCGGTGAAATGATCCGGCTTTGGGAAATAGAGGCCCAACGCGCGAGTGATGCGCAGGCGGCTGAAATCGCGCAAGGCTTCACCGCCTGGCAGTTCTGGCGGAATTTCATTCAGGCCGTGGTGTGGGGCGGGTGGTTGATCCTGCTCATCGCCGCGATCTTCGGCGGCAATCTCGGCATCAAGGGCAACATGCCGATCGCTGAGATGGTGACGGCCTGGGGCTTGGTTTCGTCGCTCTGGATGGCCGTTTTCCATGGCGGGCATACGGCGAAGGAAGTGTTTTCCGCCTCGAAATGGGGGAAGACGCAATGATCGCATCCCTCTTTCGAGCGGCGGCTTTGCTGGTGCTGCTGTCCGGTTGCGAAAGTCTGCCCGGCCCGAAAGCCCTGATGGTGAATGAACCGGGGTTCGACGTTTCCAAGATCGCTGAGACAAACAAAGCCGGCATTGCCGCCGGATGCTGGAAAAGGAGATAGAAAATGCCTGCACCCGACCGCTTCGGCCTTTCGCGCCTGGAGCTGCACAGCCCTCTCGCCATCGGCTTTCCCATCACGCCGAATGACAGCAACGATCTTTCCCAGATGACGCGGGAAATGTTCTTCGCCGGCGCGGGCAATGTGCGCGTGACCTGGGCCGGCCAGCCCGATGGCACGTTCTCCACCCATGCCGTGCTCGCCGGCGAGCGTGTCGCCTGGCGCGTGAGCCGCGTCTGGGCCACCGGCACCACGGCCACCGGCATCGAGGGCTTTGCATGATGATCGGCCCCACCGTCACGATCGGCCGGCGCCGCCGTCGCAGCGGCGGCGGTGGCTCGCTGCCCGTCGTTCCTCTCGGTGGGCTGATCACATTCTACGGCGACGGCACCGGCTCGGAAGGCGCGGCCCCGGGCGTGCGCAACTGGCCAGCCTGGGCGCTGCAGGCCATGGGCGGCAGCATCATGCCATCCGAAGGATGGATGCAGTGCAAGAGCGGCGAGACGCTCGACGGCGTTTTTGCCCGCCGGCACGCGGCGCTGAAACAGGCTCCGAATATTTTCGTTTACGCTTCCGATGGCCACAATGACGGCCTGAAAAGCTCGGGATGGTCCGCTCAATTCACCAAGTGGGAACGCAACCTCGATGCGGTTGTGGCGGGGCTGCCGAGCACGACGCGCATCGTCGTCATGCCCACGCTCTGGACATCCGTATCAGGCGAGACCACGGGCGGCAACTGGCGGCAGATCGTGCAAGATGCGCAGGTGGCCAAGGTGACGGCGCTGCAAGCCATTCATGGCGCGCGCATCATCCTGTTCAACTGGTGGACGGCAATCAATAGCTTCGGCCCCTATGACTTCACGACCGGCGCGAACGCATCGGATAACAATGTGCATGCCAACGCGCTCGGCGGCTGGACGCTCGGCAACATGCTGGCCGAAATCCTGAAGCCGCATATCACCACCGCGACCAAGGATGCGATCCTCGCGGATACGGCAGCCAAGACGTGGCGCGGCGCGAACATCTATGCGGAGCGGGCCTATACCGGAACGACCGGCGCATTGGCAGGCAGCGTCGCCCCGACAGGGCAGGTGGCCACGACGCACACCCTGACCAACAACCTCACGAACGGCACGGGCGTGACGGTCACCGCCGCCAAGGTGGCACAATCGGGATACGATCAACAGAGGATTACCGTTTCCGGAACGCCCGCCGCCGCGCAGACCATTCGCTTTGCCCGTTCGAGCAACATGACGATCACCGGTGGAGCGCCCGGCACCTATTTCGCCTTCATGTGTGGGCTGCGCATCGAGAACGGTTCGGGCGGACCTGCGGCAGGCCTCGATAATTTCGGGCTATCTCTTGGCTCGCCTAACGCGCTCTTCTCGAACGCGAACCTTGGCGCTTTCGGTTTCTCCAATCCTCTTCCTGCGGTCATCGACGGCGTATTCCTGTGCCCGCCCGATGCCTGGTTCGCGAATGACACAGCGGTTGCGCCGCCGACGCTGGATTTCAACTTCGATGCTGTCGCTCTCTCTGCCCAGATCACGATCGAGCGCCCGCAGGTTTTCCAGCTTTACACCAATGCCCGCACGGCGCCCTGGTATATCGGCGACGATACGATCGTCGGCGCCAACTTTCAGGCGCGCTTGACGGGCACCGGCGTCACGGGCGCCGGCCTGCCATCTGCCGGCACCATCACCGCCGCCACGGTCACCACGGTGCGCGTGGAGCCCGGCAACTGGTCTGGCGGCGGACTGACCTTCTCGCGCGTGATGCGCCGCAATGGTGCGGTTGTATCCGGCGCATTCTCGACCGGCTGGACCTATGCAATGGGCGGGCAGGTAGTGGCCGGTGATGTCATCGCGATTGATGTGACCGCGACGAACAGCTTCGGCTCGGAAACGCGCACGCTCACCTTCAACGTGGTTTGATCGAGGACGGAAATGAACTGGTCACCTCCACCGACAATCGACCCGCAGATCACCACGATCGCGACCGGCCTGATCGGCGCGATTTCCGGCTATCTCGCCCACCGCATGGGAGTGAAGCTAAAGCGGGTCGAAAAAGAGCCCGAGATCATGAAGCACCTGGACAGTGCCGTTGCCAACATCATCTCGCATTACACCAAGGCGCTTGAACAGGAGAAGGTCCGCCACGCCGAACACGTCGCGGAACAGGACGCGAAGATTTATCGCGCGCTGGCCCGCATCGATCAACTTGAGGACGCGATGCGTTCTGCCGGCATGACCGTCCCCCCGCACGAACCGTAAAGCCAATTCCATGCGCATTGTTCTTGCCGTGCTGGCGCTCGCCAGCGCCATCGCCGCGCTTGCCATCTTCGCCGCCGGCATGAGACAGCTGCACAGATAGCGGCCGGAATGGCGCTGGAAACTGGCGCTAGTCATATTCTAAGCCGTTGAAATATAAAGCAATAGAGCAGTCTGGGGGACTAGGGGTCGTGGGTTCAAATCCCGCCACTCCGACCATTTAAGCCTTTGAAGCTGTTATGCTTTCAGGCTTTTTGCCCGGCGGAACATGGGCGGAACATTTCCATTTCTTCCTGTTCCTGATGGATGGAAATGTTCGCGGTTCTTAAAAAGGATCATCGGCTGGGTTGTGTGGCCGCAAGGGCCCCGTTGGCTGGAGGTCATCCAGCGCTTGTTCCACATCAATCGTGCTGCCCCACGGATACAGCGACAGCAGCACATGCCGAGCGATCGACAATGCCATCCGGTCACACTTATGAAACAGCAGGTAGTAATCTTCGGCAGTTTTCGGGCTCACTATCGCGCTTGTTTCGATTTCCGCCGTCAGAATTTCAGCCACCAATATCCGCACGGCCAGGACGCGGGATTGTCGCGTGAGATGGTCAGGATCAAAGGCTTGGGGCATCGCGCACCGCTCACTCATCGCCGTCATCCCCCGTCATCATCTGGCGAGCAGCCTCGATGCCACGCGCCTGCCCAGCCCGGTCCAGATGATGCAGCAGCACGCGGTGGGCCGCGTTCCAGCACGCCAAGTCCCATCCGGGCCGCTTGTGGCGGTCTGGATTTTCGGAAACAAAATCGCCGCCAAGCCACAACAACCCATAGGCAAGCTCAATATCGTTGGCTGCTTCAGACGAAAACCGCGCCGATGTGTCGTAAAAAGATTTGTCATTGAAACCTTGCCCCTCGATAGAGCGCATGAAGCGTTCGATGAACCGCAAGGTATTCGTGCGCATTTCAACCGGATTAACCTGTGCTCCTGTGTCCATCACCCTGCTCCCATCATCATGCTCACGGCCATGTCGGCCTGTTCGGTCGTTTTCGGCAGATAGACCTCGAGGATCGCCATGCCCTCCTCGATCGTGTGGCCGCTGATCGAGCAGATGAGATGCACCGGCACCGGCGGCCGGATGACGCGGCCGGCTTCATCCTGCTGCCCTTCGGCATAATGCACGAAGCCGGAGCGGCGCATGTCGCGCAGCTGCACGGGCGCGATGCGCTTCGCGAGATCGG
>Ga0315902_10001713_pt1 | contig 34957 bp, 47 predicted proteins | sample LakEriMetagenome_9_FD_203523 | JGI IMG/M metagenome (GOLD analysis project Ga0315902, IMG submission 203523) | Freshwater fungal communities from buoy surface, Lake Erie, Ohio, United States - Buoy 12 MA117 | ecosystem: Environmental > Aquatic > Freshwater > Lake > Lake biofilm | place: USA... | reverse complement strand
AATCGTTGAGTCTTGTTAAGGCTGCTGTAGACAATGTGAAGCGTGGCAAGAAGGTTATGTATCTGTCTGTAGAAATGGATTGTTATAGTATCGCCAAACGATTCACAAGTCAGTTCACATTCTTGCCCCATGTCAATCTTCTCAAGCATCGTGAAGAGATTGTCAATCTTTTGTCGATGGAAACAAGGAATTATACAGACAAGAATCGATTTCTAATCAAGCAGTTCCCATCTGGTCAGATAGATGTTAACGATATTGTTGCCTACTTGAATCAATTAGAGCTTTATGGATTCAGGCCAGACCTTCTCATAGTGGATTACCCCGGTGAAATGAAAGATGCTCCGGGTATTCCACAATGGGAAAGCAAATACAGAATCATGCGTGATTTGCGTGGCCTTGCAATTCAAAATAAAATGTGTGTTTTCACCGCAATGCAGCCAAATAAAAATGCTGCAAATTTAGCAGAATCAGAGTTTATTGATGAAGGTACGATTGGTGGAAGCTTTGATCAATTCAAGCCTTTGGATGGTTTGTGGTCAATTAATCAGACGAATGATGAAACTTCTGCTGGATTCGGAAGAGTGTTTGTGGTAAAACACAGGAATGGAAGAAGTAGGTTTAGCTTTACTGTCAAATACAACAAAGAGAACTTGGATATATCAGAGTGCTCCGAAGGTTTGTATCGCATTGGAATGCACAATTACCAACAGGCTAAGTCTGGTGAAGTTAATTTAGACGGTGCGGTTGAAAACAAAAATTACGAACCCAAGAGTGAAGAAGAGGAGATAGATTATGCCGAGTGAAAATTTCAGAATTGGTGAGCAAACTTTTGAAATTAATGCTGAAAACCTCAAGTTTTCAGATGCGACCCTGAATACTTTTTTTGAAAAGATTTCAGGAATTACTGATTATGTTGGTGCTGCTTTGTCTGAAGCCACAAGACAGCACTCTTTGCTGGAAGCAAAATATAAACAAGATTACATAGGCAAGTTCAAGTTTTACAAGGAAGAGGGCAAGAGCGATAAAACCTCTGAGTTATATGCAGAGGGAGACCCTGATGTAGCTTTGGTAAAAGAAGCAGTCATAAATGCAAAATATATCAAAGATCGTCTGTATGCTCATTTAAATGCTCTTAACAATGCCAGAGATGATGCTCATAATCGTGGTCATATGTTGAGAAAAGAAATGGATAAATTGGATATGGACATAAAGATGGGTGTCGCTGGACTTTAAAAGGATTTAGTGATGCAAATTAAAAGGAAAACTGTAAGACAAGATGGAAAAATGTTTTGGGCTTACAGGTATAAACAAGGTCAGAAAAAGGAAGTATGGTTATCCCCAGATGTTTTTAAAAAATGGGATGAGACCAGAAGAAAATATGCAAGGAAGCAATACGATGAGTTCTTGAAAAAATATAAAAATGGTTCTCAAGATAAAAAATATTGTAGAGGAGAACATGATCCAGAAACGGGATTGTATTTTATCCGTGTTTCAACTTGTGGCAAACCTGTATGGGGGTCCATTGAAGAGCTTCAAAAATACATAGGTCAAAATAGAAAAGCTAAAAGAAAATATTATTCACGATGCTCTAGTTTAAATCCTCCTTCCGTCTGCGTTGGTGATCCCCACCCAACAACAGCAGGGCTTGTTGTTAAAAGAATTTATGGACATAAAGTTTATTATGGAACGATTGAAGAGGCAAAAAAGCATACAGATAGCAGAAAAGAAAGTTATAAGAAATACAAGCAAAAAAATAAAGAGGCTATAAAACAAAGAAGTAAAAATATAAGAAATGCTAGAATGGAAAAAATTAAAATGAACCCTATTTTAAAAAGAAGGCGTGGAGATATCGATCCGGTCTTAGGAAAAATTTTTTGGGAATATAACTATCTCGGTAACGAAATTTGGCTACATAAAGATGATTTTGAAAAAAAACATGCCAAGATTAAACAAGATAGAAAAAAATATCATTTGAAGAGAAAAGAGGCAGGCAATGACAGAGGGAGCGTTTCAATCAAAAATAATCAGACCATCATTTGTTGATTACTTTATGGCTATTGCAACGATTGCCAGCAAAAGAAGTCATGATATGCAGACGCAGCATGGATGTGTCATAACCGATGATAAAAACAGAATTTTGAGCATCGGTTATAATGGATTTGCAAGGGGTATGAAGGACGATGAGTTGCCAAACTTAAGGCCAAAAAAGTACACATGGATGCTTCATGCAGAAAGAAATGCTTTAGCAAATTGTATGGTTAGGCCTGATGGTGGTATTGCATATGTTACTGGACAATGCTGCCTTGATTGTGGAATGGCTCTCTGGGAACATGGTATAAAAAAAATTTATATGATAGATGGGCATGGCACAGTTTTGTATGATGATGAAATGAAAGCTAATTGGAATACATTTATAGAACACACAGGTATTGATGTACACAAAATCAAGCCAGATTTAGATTGGGCAAAATCAGTTTTTGATAAGTTTTGTAATTAGTTTGTATTCTCTATTTGGATTTTTTCCAGCAATAGAATAGAATTATTGGAGCGGAGCAAAAGATGGGTTACGAAATACATTTTAAATATTACAATAAAAAGGAAAACTCCTTTGACTATGACTGTGATAATCCACAAATACTCAAAAAAGTATATGGGAAAATTGATGAGGATTATCCTATAGAAAAATTGATGTCTCATGTAAATACGCAATATGCAAGAAGAGACATTTTAGTTTTTGATGCTGATATCTACGAATTTGTAAGAAAAAAGATTACTTTCAAACAAACAAAAAATGGTTTTAACTTAAAGAACAAAAAATTTACGATTAAAAATGACCCAATTTTTGATTACGAAGATGAAGATACAGATGCAGCGCCTGATGTTCCAGAATTAGGGCACAAACATTTACCAGAGCACCATCCTGTCGCACCGCCACAGCCTGACTTGGTTCCAAGGCCTGCGCCTGTTGTGCAACAAACCAACATCAATCTAGCATCTGCACCGCCTCCTCCAAAACAAAAAAGAGTTATAAAAACAGTTGTTTTTGCCCCGCTGACAGCAGAGGCAAGACAAAAGTTTCCTTATAAGTTCACTATTGACAAAAGGTATCCGGTATTTTCAGAAAAACTAATTATGAATGGAGTTGGATTAATTATCGAGACTGTTGATGATCTTGGAAATACAGTACATGTAAATGATGAACTTTTTGTATCAGATGATATTAATTTAATTGGAGATAGTGAAGTTGATTTTTCGTCAAGATCAAAATCTAGTGTTGACAATAGATTGAACTGGAGTGGTGTTGTTAAAGACGGTAGTGTTCCAAAATTGAGGTGATGCCATGAGCAAAGAAAGAAAAAAGTTACAGAAGAAGAAGGCTCGTCAAAAAGCTGTTAAGAAAAAAATTATTGAGAAGAGGCTCGAAGCCCGAAGAGAGGCAAAGCTCGTCCGTGAAAGAGATGAAGCTTATGAAAGAGCTTTTGCAAAAAAACAAAATTTGAATCTTTCCGCTGAAGAGATAAAGGAAAGACTTGAAAATAACATGAAAATTCTTGAAGCTTTGGAAGAAGAATATTTGAAAGAAAACCCAGACAACAAGAAGAATGTTGAAAGCGTAAAAGAACAACTTGAACTTCAAAAGGAAATGCTTGCTGCTGTAAAGGAAAAAGAAGAATCTTTACAAAATCAGAAAAATTCTGATTGAAAATTGGCGTGATAATAATACAATAATTTAAGTTGTTTGTTTTAATGCATTCGTTGAATGCAGGCAATCAACTTGACAAATTTTACTTTTTTTACTTTTTTTACGAGGTTTACACATGAGTTACGAAATTGAAGATATTAACATGGAGCAAATGGGCCTAGAGGCTGCTGCCCTTAACAAAGAAACCACAGCGATGGATAACTTTGTTAAGATGCCCGAAAAAGAAGGATATGTCCTTCTTCGGTTGCTCCCAGCCCTCAAAGGCAAGTGGCATTTCTGCGCCACAAGAATTCACCGTCTTGGTGAATACCCCAATTCAAAAACTTTTCATTGCCTTCGCCAAAGAGTCAAGACTCCAAAAGGTTTTATGTGGTTGAATCCCACAAACAACCCGAAGGATGACTGCCCAATTTGCCAAAAATATGGTGAATTGTGGAAGATTGCCAACAACCAACATGGTGATGAGCAAATCCGTACCCAGAATACCGCCCGTGGCATCAAGCCAATCGAGCGATTTTACTGGAACACGATTGTGCGCCAACAGCTGAATCCAAAAACCAATTCCATGGACACCAATGTTGGCCCCAAGGTATTTTCTTGCGGGAAGACCTTGCAGACCATCATAATTGATTCCATCAATGGAAATCAAATAACCGGCTTGAAGAAGCTTGGCAATGTTCTCCATCCATCTGAAGGCAGAGACTTCCGATTGGTGAAGAAAATCAAGAAAGGCAACGGTGGGTTTGAATACCCTGACTATGCTCAAAGTAGCTTTGAGGACATTTCTCCTCTTGGCACAGATTCCGAAATCAAATCATGGCTTGCAAATCTCCATGATCTTGACAGTTTCAGGGTGTTGTTGCCTAGGGAAGAAATCATTGCTGCAATGGCTGAATTCTTCAACGGTGGCAATGAAAAGGCTGACTGGGAAGATGATTCCCCCAAGTCAGCTAAACCACAACCCGCAGCTGTAAAAGCAGCAACGCCAGCAGCTAAACCTGTTGCCAAAGCTGCTCCCAAGTCCGAGATCGAGGATTTAATCAATCTTGGAATGGATGACGAACTGCAAGCTGCCCTCGATAAGCTAGGCTGATATTAATTTACCCGCACCAAGGAGTTGTTTGGCTCCTTGGTGCGTCCTTTCGTATTCTTTTTTTTAAAAATTTAGGAGATTTGAGATGGCAAGAGCAAAAAAAGCTGATGCTGGCGATGACGATATTTTTGCAAGCCTCGCAAGCAATACTGGCGGTGAGGTAGTAGGGGAATCTGAAAAAGCCTCCAACTATTATATCGATACTGGCAATTTAGCAATTAATTATTGTTGTTCAGGAAGGTTTATCAAAGGTGGCGTTCCCGGTGGTCGTTTAACAGAGATATTCGGCCCCAGCGCTTCATCAAAGTCGTTATTGGGGACTAATTTACTCTTCGGTTGTCAGAAGCTTGGTGGCATACCGATATTGATTGATAGTGAAAACGCCATAAACAAGGATTTCATTAAGAAGGCCTCTCACGCTGACCTTAATAGAATTGTTAGATACACACCAGAAACGCTAGAAAAGTGTTTCCATGTCATGTATCTTGCAATTGAGCATATTCGTAGCAACAAGAAATATGCTGATAAGCCTATTGTAATAGTTTATGACTCTATTTCTGTTAGCCCTTGTGCCAGAGAATTCAGGGAGACTGATCTGCCTGAAGGATATACACAGGCTGATTTTAAACGCATAGTTGGCGGTAATGAGCAGCCGGGAGAACGGGCAAAGATTTGTAGCAAGGAGCTTAGAAAACTCAATACTATCATGGAAGAAAACAATGTTAGTGTTGTGATTATGAATCAGATTAGAGATAAAATTGGAGTTCTATACGGAAATCCTGAAACAACCGCAGGCGGGGGCAACTCTTTGCCTTTTTATGCATCTTTGAGATTTCGCACTCAAACGCAGAAAAAGATTGAAGAAAAAGTGCCGGGACTTGCGAAGAAAAAAAGTATCGGCATCAACATCAAAATTAGCAACAAGAAAAACAGGAGTGTTAGACCTTTTATTGAGGTTGAGAACATTCCTCTATTCTTCGAAAAAGGAATTAATCCTATTGGCGGGCTTCTGGGAGCCCTGCTAGATGCGGATAGAATAGTAGCTGGAGGTGCTGGCAACTTTACAGTCAGGCCGGAATATGCAAACGGAAAAGAAGGTTTTAAATTTAAATCAAGTATGGAAAGAAATGATGTTCCTATTGAAGTGCTAACAGAATGTCCGTCCTTGATCGATGCTAGCTCATCTGAGGAGGTTTTGGAATATCTTGAGCCATTCAAAGAGGCAATCAATGCTACTGACAATCCTGATGTTGAAGCATTTGATGCTGGCGATGGGGATGACGAAGAGATTGATAACATTCTAGGCTGAACCTTGATTGTTGCAAAAAACAAGGACTTCCGGTACAATGCCGGGAGTCCTTGTTTTTTTGGGGGAAAGGTATGCAAGCCCAGACTACTGTTCAAGACGGCATCAAAGAAGTTTATTTCGAAATATTCAACGAAAAATTGTGCCCTGAAGATTTCGACATCTGCTTATCCAGCAAAGGAGTTGATAGTTTGGATATTGTTGATTTGATATATAATCTTGAAGATAAGTTCAATATTAAACTTGATATGAATAAAAAAGATTCTGCTAATTTAACATTATCAAATGTTGCAGACATGATCAAGGAGAGGATTTGATCATATAAGTGCCTTTTTTGACCATTTCAATTTGAATTCCACGAATGCTCAATTTTTTTCGCACTTCAGAAAAGTGTGTTGATAGGCTACTTGTAGAAATATTTTCTGCAAAAAAAAGTTTCTTGATTTCTTCAAGGCTAGTTTTTTGATTTTGCATGAATGTTTTTTCGATTGTATCTCTTATCTTTTTTGCTTTAGTATTTTGTCTTTTTTTTAATTGTAGATTTTTTTTCATAATTACATAACTTGAGTTATTATCCGTATAGTTTTGATTGCAAAGTAATTTTATGAAATCTTGAATTGTCTTGATGTTTTTTGTATCAGTTTTGACAATAGAAATATTGCATCCAAAATTTTCCGAAAAATCAATTAGTTGTTTGAGGTATTTTCTTGATATGAAAAATTTTCTATTTTCTTTCGTTGTGAGCATCAAACAAATTTTCTGTGACATTATATTGCCTTTCTTTATGGTTATAATATTATAAGTACAAATCTATAAGGTTTGCAAATGTTTAGTTTTTGTTCTAGAAGGATGGGAGTTGAATTAGAATACAACTCATTTGATCGGCTCAGTCGTTCAAGCTCGGAAAATAATCTGCCTAATGGTATTTATGTTTTTGGAGACATAATCAAAAATACACTTGGAAAAAGTGTTGATATTAATAAATGGCATCAAACAAATAATAATGATCATTGGATTGTCAAACCAGACTCTAGTTGTGGTCTTGAAGTATGCAGCCCGCCGGATCAGCCTTACCATGCCTTGTTAGAAATTCGTAAAGTAATTGAGGGCTTGTTAAGCCACAAGTCTATTGCTGCCGACGATAGATGTAGCTTGCACTTACATGTAGAGGTTGAGGACTTTGATGAAAAAGATTTGTGCGCTTTAGTTGCGAGATGGATTCAATTTGAGCATTTTTTCTTTTTCTTGACTAAGAAAAACAGGTGGTTGAACAGATACTGCAAACCGCTAGGATTTTACTATGAGTTTGATGGCTCATGTAGAGTCACAATAAAAAAATGCATGGAGATATTAAGTGAAAATAAATATTTTGCTATAAATTTTTTCCATTATAAAAAGGAAAAGAGGAAGACAGTTGAATTTAGGATTATGGGAAATGATGCTTGCATGGATGTAGATGATGCCATAAATTGGTGTAAGTTAATTCTATGTTTTGTTGAAAGATGTAAAAAATTGAATTACGAATCAACATTTATAGGTGATATTAGTTATGCAAATATTGATCAAGTAAACAAATTCCTCAACATTCATGATTTTTTTGATGAAGATGATGTTATTCTATGGGTAATATCTAGACTGAATGAAACATTGAATGAGCATTTACATGATGGGAATATTTGGAAGCAAATAATTCAATATTGTAAACCAAGTATCAGAAACCTCATAGAAGAGTTGCAAGGAAAAATATAATGTTGAAATCAAAAAATTTTATAGAGATGGTCGATCTTTGCAAACTCTGGGCTAAGGTCATGCGACCTTTTTCATCTTTTAAAATGAGCTATGAAGTAGAAAAAAGGTTCAATGCTTACAGATTATGGAATGTTGATTTAGACGGATATAACATATGTGTGTTTTACACAGAGACAGAAATTGAGAAAAGTATAGTCAGAAGCATTCAGATTTTTAGTAAGAATCTTTTTACCTTGCCATTTCATATTGTGTTCAAGGTTGGAATATCTATTTTAGGGAATCAAGATTCAAATATCTTTTTTTCATTTGTAAGAGAAGGCACTACAGTTTTTTGTTGGACCAAGGTAGAGGATGAAAATGGTGAGCCGTTGCCACTAGTTGAGGAGGAAGTTGAGTATAAATATTATATGGGAAGAAAATTTGCTTATATAAGTGATCAGCATTAATTTAGTTTTATGTCTGTATAGCATAAATATAGTAGTCTTTTTTATAAAGGACACTTCAATGAAAAAAACAGACAAGATTCAGGCCTTGCTCATCAACCATCTTTTAAAACATGGGCACATTCAGTTAAGGCTACCAGATGGAGTTCTTCTAGAGATAGGGATCACGGAAGAAAGTGAAAACGGAAAAATTCTGAAGTCAGATGATTACTGTTGGGTTATTGCTAAAAAAGAGAACAGAGCAGCTGTTATCGATAGCTACAATCTTGGTATTCGATTTGAAGACGAAGACAAAGCGATAGTTCTAGATGAAACATTTGTTGATTCTGATGGTATATCCATAAGACAAGTGAATGTAGTCTAAGGACTATAAAATAAATTACCAACTATTTGTTCTATACGGTAATTACCAGATAATTCTTGGCAGAATTGAATAGTGCCAATAGCTACTTTGTTTTCTATTGGCACTTCAAAGTCTACCCAGAAAACTAAACCATGTTTTTCTATTATGGTTTTGCTGATCATTATTTTATTTCCTTGAATTTTTTTGTCATATTCTAACATCGACCAATTATTTGCATATAATTTTACAGAGTTTATTGCAAGGCTCATAAGGGTTCTGTAATCAATAAACTTTGTCCAATTGGCTGTTAGCAAATCTGCTAATTTTTCTTTTTTTAAAATTGACATGGAGAAATCTCATGGCAAGTAAGAAACCAGAGTCTGTATTCAAAACTTTTGCACATACTCTGGGTGATGGTGATCTTAATTTCCTGTGTAGCAGACTACACTATAGGTATCAAGATGATTTTGCAGAAGCTTTGAATTATCTAGATACTTTGAAGCTTGATGAAAATGAACTTAACCCTGCATCCTACTGCTTATCAAATGCAAAAAACAATGAGGAATTTGATAAGTTGACAGATATGCTTACATACTTCTTGCTGAAAGAGTATGATAAAAGAGGATTCAGGTCCGAACAACTCGTATAATTGAGTCGTTTCCCTTGAAAGGTGGTGATTTCCAACCCTGACTCAATTTGCCGGATTCCTTCGGGAATCCGGCTTTTCTATTGACATTTTGCTGATTTGTTCGATAATTAATTCATGAGCCAAACAATTGAACTAATAGAAGTAAACAATCTAGTTGCAACCTCAAATCATAAGTTTGCGAAATGGCCTTTTGAAAATTTCAATATAGTTCAATCTTCAATATTTGAAACTATTGAAAAAGACTGTAATTGTTTGATTGCAGCGTCTACAAGTGCTGGTAAGACAGTAATATCAGAAATGTATGGGTCTTATGAAATAAGAAAAAATAGAAAAAAGTTTTTATTTTTGTGTCCTCTTAGAGCCTTGGCTAATGAAAAATATTATGACTGGACGCATGCTTCACATCATTTTTCAGACTTGAAAATCGGCATATTTACAGGTGATTATAAGAAAGATAACAAATTAAACGATTTTGATAGCTTTGATGTCATAATAATGACTTCGGAAATGTTAAACCACAAGTTAAGGACTAGTAAGAAAAATCAAGATTGGGTTAAAAACATAGGGGTATGCGTTGTAGATGAATCTCACCTGCTAACAGTAGAGGGTCGTGGAGATCATCTAGAAGCAGCGCTAATGAATTTTTCTACAATAAACCCACAATGTCGAATGGTATTCCTGTCAGCAACTTTGCCTAATGTGCATGAAATAGCTGAATGGATGTCAGTATCCTTGAATCAAAAACCAACATACATTATCAAAAGCAAGTATAGGCCTTGCGTTTTGAATATTCACACAAAAACATACGACGATCAATCAGGTGTCAGATCATCAATTTACGAAATGATTGATGAAGCCTGTGAATTAGTACTTAGGCATTTCAGCGACAAGTTTCTTATTTTTGTTCATGCCAAGAAAATTGGAGAGACATTCGTTGAAGAACTCAAAAGAAAAAATATCAAGGCTGAATTTCATAACGCAAATTTAGATAAAGATCAGAGAGAAAAGCTGGAAACAAAATTCAAATCAGACAAAGAATTTAGAGTTTTGGTAGCAACTAGTACATTAGCGTGGGGCGTTAATTTACCAGCAAGAAGAGTGATTATTGCAGGAGTTACTAGAGGAAATGAAGTAGTTCCGTCATATGATGTTTTGCAAATGATTGGAAGAGCAGGCCGCCCAGCATTTGATCCCCAAGGGGACGCATATATTTTATTCCCTGCTAATAGAAGAACAGAGCTAGAAAAGGTTGTTTTGACACCACAAAATATAGAATCTCGTATGCTTGCGATAAGTGCTTTAACGACCTATGACACATTAGCATTTCATATAGTCTATGAAATTCATGTGGAAAATGTTAAAAATATTGACGATATAAAAACATGGTTTTCCAAGACTTTAGCATCATTTCAGAATAAAAAACTAAGTGACAGCATTTTAGAGAAAACAGTATCTCGTTTGGTTATGCTTGGAATAATAGGCATAGATGATGCAACACAAAGTTTTTTCATTAAAGGACTCGGTAAGGTCTCCGCTTTGTTTTATGCTAACCCATATGATGTTGCAAACTGGTCTTCAAACTTCAACAAACTATTTCAAAATCAACAAATTTATGATATTGATCTGTCTTTAGCTTTGGCAAATACATCATCAAATCTAGTTGGAAATTTATCTAAAGAAGATAAAAACGAAATGGAAAAATTTCTTAGTGCGATAAGCAAGAGGTCAACAAAACAATATCCAGAGAATGTTTTGAAAATTGCCTTTCTGTATTACAAAATTATGAACGGTAGATATGAGGCCAGACATATTTCAGTATACAAAAACTTACAAAACGATTTCCCAAGAGTATCTGAAATTCTTAAGGGGATAGATTCAATAGCAAAAGGATGGAATCAAAAACAGTTTTTTGATGTTCTGCAAAAACGCATGCAACATGGCGTTCCAGCTAAGTTAGTTGATCTGATAGAAGTTAAGGGAATTGGTAAAATCAAAGCAGAAAAACTATATGAAAAGGGTTTCAAGAATAAAAAAGATGTATTACAAAAATTAGAAGAAGCATCTAAAGTATGTGGATTGAAGCCAGATACACTAAAAAAGTATTTAGAAGGAAGTATTTAAAATTACTTTGTGACCATATCTTCAGGTCCAAAAAAATCATTTGGATATTCAATTTTCACTTTTCCATCACCATCAGTTGGATTTCCGTTTTCATCTTCTACCCACCACCTTACTTGTTTGATTTCGATTCCAAGTTCGTCCATATGGCAACTATCTCCCGGATCAACTGGAAGGTGGTATTCATCACCTTCGATCAATACTGCAACTTTACATGTTGAATTTGCTCTATTGTAAAGCAAACAGTTATTGCATATTTTTTTTACTTTATTTGAAATCGAATCCATTATGTACAACCTCAAGAATTTTTGGCTCTTTGCCTATAAAGTTATTATAGGTTTCCAAAGCTTCAAATTCATGGAGGGTAAATGTATCCCCATATTTTAAAGGTCTAGGAACATAAGGTATCCATACAGTTTGAGCTTTAAGCTGTAATAAAATGTTTTCCATGTTGCCGTCTGGAGAAGATTGAGAAAGTATTTTAGGAAAATCTATGTTTGATACTTTGAATGTGATTGATGGGAGACCAAATGTTTGATTGCTTATTTTTATTGACACGACATTCCTCTCTATGTTAAAATTTCAATATAGTTATTTTAATTAAGAGAGAAAAAAATGAAATTAATTGCTGTCTACGGTCAACTGGCAAACGGAAAAGATGCTTTATGTGATGATTTGGCATTAGCCTTGAATGAAAAATCCGAAAATAAATGGGAGCGTGGAGCATTTGCTAACGCCGTAAAAGATACTTTTTGCCGTTCCTTTGATGTAGATCGTGAATTTATTGAAAAATGGAAAAGAATCGATGAGCCACCTCCGGGGTTTTTATTACCAATTCGGAAAGGTCTTCAAAATATAGGAGATGGCTTCAGGCAAATTGTCCCAGACATTTGGATAAAAATTGCTCTTAGAGAAGCGAGAAATAAGAATACTATTATTTCTGACGGAAGATATATTAATGAGGCAAAAAGTGTAAGAGAAAATAAAGGAATAAATGTTTTAATTTACAGAGATGGATTTTTGAATAACGATCCTAACCCTTCAGAGGCACAGTTAAAACCATTGATCATTTATGCAAAGGATCATTTAATTGACGGTGTTATCAACAAGAATAATCTCATGGATGCCCCTGCTGGACTTGAGTATTTCGATGTTTTTATACGAAATGAATCAGATAAACTGACATTTCTCAAGAAGTCTAGAAGTATTTTGGTTCCTATTGCAAACAATCTTGCTTAGACCGGATTTCTTCCTTTTTTGAACAGTCTCAGTCCTCGTTCGGTGAGGACGATAAATTCCCAGTTTCTGCGTTTGCAGTATTCGTTTGCTGCTTTCCATTTAGCTTGGTTTTTTGGCAGCTTTCTTTGATGGAATGGTTTAATTTCCCACAATTGTTTTTTCCCATCGCTGTATTCAACTAGTATGTCTGGGATATATCGATGGGATGATCCTTCAAATATGTAGTCGATTTCAATTGGCTCTACATTATATTTTGATACATCGGTTTTATCTTCTAGTATTTTATAAAATTCTAGTTCCATGCCTGATCTGAAAAATAAATCCTTGTTGTTTTTTTTACTAAAATAATTGCCTTGTTTGTAAGCTGGTTTTTTCTTTTTTTGCTTTTTAATATCACGAAGTATAATTGGCTTAGTTGGATAGTCTTTTGGTATTTGAAGTTCTGGGTGTTTCAAAGCCAGATGAGTTTTAAGCTCTCTTAGTGGAAATTTGCAATGTGGGCAGAATATAAAATCTGTGCCTTCTTCATGGTTTGTGATTATATGATCTCTGAATGAATCGATATCCTCAAATCCTTCGAAGCAGACAAAGCAAACATAGTCTCTTGTGTTTTTGATGCTCATAATCTGTCAGTAAGTGATGATCCGCTGTCCTCATAAGGAATATAAGTTTTAGCATCTTTTATCTTGGCAAGCTCTTTTGCCACATCTTTTTTATCCTCTATTATTGTGATGCTTGGAATATCACCTTTTGTAAAAGGTCTTTGTTGCATATTAGAAGGGTCTTTGACAGCAGCTTCTAAATCAACTCCACCAAAGTATTCGTATTTATCAACAGGGTCTTCTTTGCGTGGGTTTTTCATGATTGAATACGCAATTCTGTCATCTTCGTTAGAGCCATATAAATGCTGCTTGCCTGTATTTTTATCTTTGAATTTGAAGAACATGGATAGGCCTTTGCCTGCCAAAAATCCAAGAATATCGTTTTCAGTTGCTTCTTTTTGTGATATTGCATCGAAAAAAGCTTTGAATCCTATAGTGTTGCTATTTACTGTATTCATAAGCATATATATTAACATGACAGTCTTAAATTTTAAGTCTTTTCTGGAAGCTGATGAAAACGACCCCAACAAAGACAAAGGGCCTCCTTTTCAAGCATTGACAACAGTTGTTGGTATCGATCAAAAAGATATACCTGATGCTGTTAATACTGGCAGTTATTTGCTAGGGAAAGTGATTGGTAAAAATCAGTATTCCGCTGCTGTCGCTAAAATGAACCCTAAGCTTAAAGGAAAGCGTGTAGTTGGGGCTTCTTTTGAGGTTGATCCAAACATACTGCAAAATAAAAATACAGCAGCGTATTATAAAAATTCACAAAACCCAAATGCTTTAAAAAAGAAGACTGGATGGATTGACACCGATACAGCAGCAGACTTAATGACTCTAGGATTTCCATCCACGGGTGCAGGTGGAGCAGGTGCAATGCCGGGAATTGGAGGGGCACCAGCATGAAATTTTCGGAATGGCTTAAATTGAAAGAAGTTGGTACGAGTACAGCTAATGTCGCTCATGTTCCTATGAAACTTTTTGGTGGCGGTCAAATTTTTAGAAGAATATTTGCAAATATCAAAAAATTTGGATTGGCTGGACCAATACATACCATGCGGTTTAGTGAAAAAAAACAAAGAGGGTAACTATGTTATCTTCGGCCCCTTTTAATAGTTTTTTGTAATTATTATTATTGACTTTAACTGTTCGGTTTGATAATTTTTAATATAGGAAAATCAAGGGGTCAACACATATGTGTTAAAGGTTTGCGGGATTTCCTTAAAATCCCGTTTTTTTATTTCATAGGGAAAAACAAATGGATGCGCTCGATCTTCTGAAAACTAGAAGAATTGATTGTTTAGATAAGGGTTTTGTTGAGATTGTTGATGTTATGCCGAGGATTATTCCAGACGGGCAAACATGTGATTATGCAATAGCGCAGATGGCAAGAGTTTCTTATGGTGATGGTACAAAGAGTATTAACGAGGACAGGGGATTAATACGATTCTTATTGAGACATGCTCATACAAGCCCGTTTGAAGGCATAGAATTTAAACTACACATGAAGATGCCTATATTCATTGCTAGACAAGCAATTAGGCATAGAACAGTATCTTTGAATGAAATAAGTGGTCGTTACTCTGTCATGAAGGATGAATTCTATTTTCCCAAGGCAGAGGAACTTAGAATGCAATCCAAAACAAATAAACAGGGATCGGATGGTTTTGTTGATATTACTGAAGCTCAAAAGTATGTTCAGGCTATAGCTGATCAATGTTCAGAATCATATAAGTGGTATATGGACATGCTTGATTGTGGTATTTCAAGGGAACAGGCAAGAATGATTCTTCCCTTGAATCTTTATACAGAATGGTATTGGAAACAGGACTTGCATAACTTATTGCATTTTCTTGCTTTAAGGGCTGACAGTCATGCTCAATATGAAATTCAGGTTTATGCCAATGCAATACTTGATTTGATTCGTCCTCTTGTACCTCACACTATTGAAGCATGGGAAGACTACCACATAATGCGTGGAGCCATGAAATTAACTAAGTTGGAGGTTGATGCTCTGAAGAACTACAATCGATCTAATAATGAAAAAGGAATCGTTTCTTTGGTTGGTTCAATAAGTACTGAAAACAAAAGAGAGCAAAATGAATGGCAAGATAAAGCAAAGCAGCTTGGCTACGAAGTCTAATTGTTAAATAAAAAAGCCCCCATAGAAATTCTATGGGGGCTTTTTTATTTGTACTTGTATCACCAACGAATTTTACGAAGCGGAAACCCTTCGACAGCAGAGAAAGCGAAGCTATCTTTTTCTGCCAGCATATTATCTACAACGCTAGCAGCTGCATAAAATCCTTCTGGACCGGGATCACCGGGGCCAGTAGGTCCGGTGTGGGCATTAGCCCCCCAGCTATTATCTATTCTAAAGTAAATTTTACCATCTATCGTTGTCCATCCGCACAGACACATACAATGTGCCCATGATCCGCTAGCACGGCATATACCGTTACTATCACGGCGCATAGTGAATCCTTGGCCACTACAAATTGCAATGCCCCACCCCTGATATAGAGCTTTCATCGCTTGATCTGTGTTTGTGACAAGAACCGTCTCCTTTACAGGATGTTTTTTTACTTCAGGTTCGATATCATTAGGCACACCATACTTACCATATTCTCTGCATCGTGTTTCACTATACTTGGTGAAATCATATTTTCCATGAACTTTACGATCTATAATGCCATATTTTTTCACAAAAGAAGCTGCCCAAGCACCTATGCTTCCATCGCCATATCCTAATCTTCCTCCACCTATTTCAACTCTTGATCCTCCATATATAACTTCTTCAACAAGTTTAGCAAATTCTTCATTTTGGCCATTAACTATTTCGGCACATATGCTATATTCTATAGCTCTTGCTGTTCCAAAAGCTACACAACTGCCAACTTGCCCTTGGTTTGCTGGAGGCAGTAACTTTCCAGTTATTTGTCTAGCAAAGTCCCAAAGATAGCAACGATCAGGAAGCTCATCTGCAAATAATTTATATGCTGGAGTTTCATCAAATGATTTGTATGGAAGTGTTTGGACTACTTCGGAAACTGCAACTGGATCATTTACCCAGCCAAATGCAACACCTTCTGGTGGGAGGTCGTTATCTATATCATCAGCCATTTAATCCTCCAAGAGTATTAGATATCAATAAAAAGTATTGTTTCATTTTCTTGCGAGTTTGATCGTCAAGATTTGTATTGATTAGATTTGGGTCTGTGCCTAGCTTGGAATCCAAATAGTCACTAATCGAATCTCTGATTGGCTGAATTCTTCCCGGAGGCATAGTTTTGAAAAGTATAGATTTATAAGCTCCAAGTAGATCGCCAACAGTCTTATGGTTTTTATTGTCGGCTTCAGTTGCCGAAAGAGAATAAACTGTAGCTAGTTTTTTAACATTCGAAACCTTATCAGATTCTTGCAGGCCTCCAAAAATACTTTTGATTGAACTCGAAAATCCCTCATCAACTAAATTGTCGTTATTGTTATTATTATTATTATTGTTATTATTGTTGTTATTGTTATTATTGTTGTTATTGTTATTATTATTGTTATTGTTATTATTGTTGTTATTGTTGTTGTTATTATTTTCGTCTGGATTTCCAACTATTACCAATGTATAAGCTGGCAATGATGGTTTATTTTCTATGCTTGTGTATGCTAACACACGATATTTTCCGGGTTTAGCGCTGACAACGACTGTGGTTTTCTTATCAACCAATAAATTAGCTGGAAATATCGATAGTCCGGGATCAATTGCTACAAATTGAACAATTTCTCCTTTTGTGGTTGCTGTGATTGGAACAAAAACACCAACTTCGGCTTTAGTGCTTGGTGGCAAAGTAATATCTGCTTGCCCCAAACATAAAAAACACGATAATACTAATGATGCAAACATAAAAATCTCCTATTCTATTATTCTACTAGTCTTCTTTTGTATACTTATCAATAGCAGTTATGACGGCAGCAAGCATATCTGGGCCATACTTCTTGATTACATATGGCAGCAGTTTGGTGAAAAGAACTTTTACTAGCTCTTCGGGTAACCCTTGTACGGGGCTTCCCTTAAGAAGTTTTTCTAATTCCACTTCTTCATCAGATTCAGTCATGCCCATCTTTTTCTTTTCAGTAAATAAAGAAATAGCAAAGTCCAAAAATAGTGGTCCAAAAAGACGGAATAACTCAAGAATGAAAGGGACGCTGAATCCGCTCTTTAGACCTTCTACCATGGTGGACATAACATCTGGGCCATATTTTGAAATGATGTCGGCTACATCAGTTGGTGCCATGCCCATAGCAACTGCATCGCTTTGGACTTGGGTTTGTTCAGCCATCGACATTTGTGTTTTTGTTTCCATAGATTCTCCAAGGTAAGTGTGTTAGCTTATTAATAGTATCTCTTTACTATTTCTAAAAGTTCTTGGTCGTTGCTAGGAACTGTTTGTGACAAAATAATTTTTCCAGAATCGTCTTCAACCACAAGCAATGAATTTCCAGATACTTCTTGATATAATTCTCTAAATTTTGGTTGAGTTAATAATGGTGAAGATAAATCGTTGCAAACAAAATTAATTTTTTTATTTTGGTATATTGTATCAAAAAGATTTAATTTTTTATCTGATAGTGTTTTAAAATCAACAAATGCGTAAATTGTGGGTGGCTTTTTTTCAACTAATGGGAGTTTTTTGTCTTCGCCTTTGACTCTAATTTTAGTTGTTGCAAACTCTGTTGGCTTGCCTTCAATTATGCCGATAGCAATCACATCAACTGACCCGGATGATGGTAGTTGAATTGTAATTGTGTTTTTATTTTCTTCTATTGTATATTTTGTTTTGATATCGCTAGCAACAAGCCATTTTATAACACCTTGGCATTTTCCTTCGATTGTGTGTGTTTTTTTGCTTGCGTCAAGTTCTACACTTGGAGGTAATTCTAAATCTTTTACCTTATTTTGTGCTGCAACTAGATTTACCCAAAGCAGGAATGTCATTAATAAAAAAAATATTCTCATGTTCGCTCCTGTCTCATGTTTATATATGGTATTGTTTCGAAACAGTTGTAAAAAATAAAATAAAAATTATTATTTCGAAGTTTGCACTATATTAATGCGCTGGGTGAGCCAGCATCTGTTCATTAAGTAATTTGTCTCCTTATTTCTGGTTGAAGTGTGGCCTATAATTTTTGTAGGCCACACTTTTTTTAATTATATGAACATCATCAAAAAATTTCTAGAACACGATGCTAAAAGTAAGATAACTATTAATGTTATCGGTGATCCGTTAATTGATGAGTACTACGATGTCGCTGTAAACAGAATTAGTCCAGAGTTTCCAATTCCTGTCTATAAAAGCGTTGATGAAAGTCCCATATCTGGAATGATACCGGGAGGGGCAGCAAATGTTGCGTTTCAGTTTAAGTATTTCAATGTGAATTTTGAATTGATTTGTTTGCTTTCTAATTTGGCACAAATAATTTATGATTCTAGGGGCATAAAAACAAATTATAGCAAAGTTGTCGGAAGCATTTCTATACCAAGCAAAAAGAGATTGTATTCGCAAAACATTCCAATTTGCCGGTGGGATTTTGAAAAAGAAAATTTTGGATTAGATGATATTAAAAAGCACTTGCTTGATTTGAACATTCCAGATAGCGACTTGAATGTTTTTTCTGATTACAACAAAGGAATGTTTTCTTATCCTTGGTTTAGAAAATTTTTTAAAAAATCAAAATCTGTTGTTGATCCAAAAAACAGCAACATTGACTTATGGCAAGATTGTACAGTTTTCAAACCGAATTCTATTGAAGCAAAACAGTTAAGCGATAGAAAGAATTGGCATGATCAAATTGATTATTTTATGAATTCTCTCCGATGTGATTCAGTTGTAATTACACAAGGTGGACAAGGTGTAGTTGGCAAAGAGGCTGATTATTTTGAATATAGATCGAAAAATTCTTTTTCTGATCCAAAAAGTGTTATAGGCGCTGGAGATTGTTTTTGTTGTTTTCTATCTATGGCATTAGCTAGAGGCTTTAGCATGAAAGATGCTTGCGAGATAGCCTTCGAAGCTGGTGCTATTTATGTTAAAAGAGAATTGAATAGACCGTTGAGCCCAGCGGAGTTGTGGCAAGCTACAGGTAGTAAAATTGTCACATGTCCTGATGTTTTGTTCAATCGCAATTTCAAATTAGCTTTCACGAATGGATGTTTTGATTTGTTGCACGGGGGCCATCTATCGAGTTTGAAATATGCCTCTCAGCAGGGAGATAAACTTTGTGTTGCTATAAATTCTGATGAAAGTGTTAGAAAGATAAAAGGGGAAAACAGACCAATTATGCAGTTGGCAGACAGGTTGGCTTTGCTAGAAAATTTGGAATTTGTTGATTATATTATTGTGTTTGATGACGAAACACCAATTGAAATAATAAAATCAATAGAACCGGATGTAATAGTAAAAGGTGCAGAATATGAGAATAAAGTTGTCATAGGCAGAGAGTTTTGCAAAGAAGTTCGTTTTGCGCCAACTTATGGCAACATGTCTACAACAAACATCATCACCAAGATAAAATCTCAGCAGGTATAGGTTTTGATGGAGGTGTGATGCCAAGCCTGACAAGCTGACGGTTGACTTGTTTTACGATTTCTGCCCATGGAACTGAGTGTCCACCATCAAATGAAATAAGTTCAAGACCATATTTTTCTGCCAATTCTACAGAATCATCATATGGTACAGTCCAGTCCTTTTTGCCAGCTATGACAATAGTATCGTGAGGTAGTCTGCTTGGATCAGCATGGAAGATTTTCCAAGCAGGGTTGCCTAAAACAACTTTGGCATTTGGATGCTGATCAATAATTTCCATAACCACAGCACCGCCTTGGCTAGTTCCAACAATTACATCCGGTTCAAATTCGTCAATTTCTTTATTGTGTTTTTCAACATTTGCAGCCATATGAGCCTTGCCAAGTTTTTCGGCCTTTTTTTGCAAGAACATTTTTGCCCAAGCATAGCGCTCAAATCTTCCTATGTACGCAGCTTTTCTACTTGTGAGGGTGCTTATCGCTTTACAGTCGTAGCCCATGTTGTTGAGAAATTTTGGTCCATCACCTGTGCTTGCCATGCCTGTGATCCATAAAACCTTGGGAGGCAATGATACTACTTCTGTGTCTTCAATAATATAATTTTCATTTAGTATTTTATGGTAGGAAACCCATTCTCTAAAGTTTAACATTTTTACCTCAAAATATATAGATATAGTATGTTTAATTTTTCAACTATGCGTTACGGCAACTTCTGTGGTCCCGGACCATATGATGAGAAGGGATTTGCCAAGTCCCCAATCAACCCTGTGGATGCAGCATGTAAAACTCACGATATAGGCTATAGAGACTGCGGTTTGATAGGACTCGATGCTGTCAAAGCAGCCTTACCCGGAAGCAAAAACCCATGTGCAATGCCTTATGATGTCACGCTAATCAAGGATTTAGATGATGTTATCGAAGACCCTAAGACACCTATGGGACAAAAACAAGTCGCAAAAATAATTCGTGGATACTTTGGATTAAAAACCAAGATAGCGTTGCCATCCAAAAAATTAGATTTTGCTAATTGGTTAGTAAATAAAGAAACAGATGCAAAAAGTGAAGGGAATTCTTAAATGAAAAACTTTAAAGATTGGGTTCAAGAACAATACCATGAAGATGCATCATTTTTTGATTTACAGGGCATGGCAAAAGCTTTGGGAGATATCGCAAAAAATCAAGCAGCCAAGGCAAATGCTCCAAAGCCACCAGCGAAGCTTGATCCTAAAAATCAGCTTGCTATTGACAAATATGTTAGAGACCCAAGGCAAAAAAAGGTTCTTCAAAATCTTGTCATGGGAGCACAATGACATTTAAAGAATTTTTAGTTTTAAGTGAAAAGAATTTCAATAATCATGGTGGGGATAGAAGTACGCATCGTGCTTTGATTACTAGATCAAAGACTAAACATGTGAGTCCACACTTCGGTCCTCTGTATAAAAAAAGAAAAAGCCTGTTTAAAATATAAAATACGATATCAATTAATACCGATTGTAACATCTTGTTACAATCTGTGTTCGTTGTTTTAATAAATACTTTTGGCACTCAGCAAGATTGGGCGAATGAAAAGATAGAAAAAATGAATTGATTGTTTTTAGCTCATGAGGGAGGCCGATTATGGGAAATAGATTTGATTTTCCTTTTGATGATAGTTTTGATGATGATTCTGGCAAGAAAAAGAAAAAGGACATGCCTATAGAGGATCAAATAATCATGGCACAGCAAGAGCAGACAGATATTCTCAGAAGCGATGTTGATGAGAAAATTTTACATGATGCAATATCTGTTGCTAGTAAAGATTGGCTATGGTCGTTTCGTACTACGAAAAACAAACTGACAATCATTAAGAAAATTTATTCGAATCTGAAAAAAATGGTAAACGAATTGTTTTAATTAGTAACAATTATTTTTGTGTTTACTTTATTAACCGAAGGCCGATGCCTTCGGTTAATTTTTTGGAGTAATTATGCCAACATATAGTTTTGCCTGTTTGAAATGTAAAAAAGAATACGACTCATTGACAAACTTTGATTCTTCTGGAAAATATAAAGATGTTGTTTGCCCATCCTGTGGGTCAAAGAGGAAGAAGCAACAAGTGACTTTCATTTCCAACATAAAATTTACTAATCCGAAAGATACAAGTAAATTTGATAACTTTGGTTATCGTGCTGGATATAATTTAGAACAAGCGCAAGACCTTCGCCGTAAAGCGGAGGAAGCGTCACATGTGGGTGGCCAACCATATCGTGAGATTGATGACATTCAAAGTGGTCAGTTCTTTGGAGAAGTTGAGTAATTTTGCACATTTGAGGATTAAGACATGAGCAAACTCGAACAAGTAGCACAAAAATTTAACAAAACAGAATATGCAGCAATCAATGAAGAGATGTCTTTTCAAGAGTATCTCGAAAAGTGTTATGAAAATCCCAAGCTGATAAGAACTGCATATCAAAGACTTTATGATATGGTTGTCGCAAAAGGCACCAGAGAAGTCGAAAGATATCGCAACATACTTACACATTACAACTTTTTTGACGATCTGGATATTCCTATTTTTGGTTTGGAGGAAACTCTAGACCGTTTTATGAAACATATTAAAGGTGCTGCTGGGTTTTACGGTACAGAAAAAAGAATTCTCTTGCTACATGGTCCTGTTGGTTCATCCAAGAGTACCATTTGCAGATTGCTTAAAAAAGGGTTAGAAAAATATAGTCGTACAAATGAGGGAGCTTGGTATTCTTTCAAGTGGGTCAATTTACCAACTGGACAAGATGGTATTTACACTTCCGATACTGACTGCTGCCCTATGCATGAAGAGCCTTTGCGCTTGATGCCAGAGGATATGCGACAAGAGGTGCTAGCTGATCTCAACAAAATACACAGAGATCAAGCAGACCAAAAAGATTTGGCTACTTTGTATTCTTTGAATGTCGATGGAGAGCTTGACCCAAGGTGCAAGCTATTCATGCAAAGGCTTTTAAAGAAGTATGATGGTGATTGGCTTAAAGTCGTTACTAATCACATTCGTGTGATTCGCTTGACACATTCCGAAAGTGATAGAGTGGGAATTGCTACTTTCCAGCCGAAAGATGAAAAGAATCAAGATTCAACTGAACTGACTGGTGACATTAACTTCGCAAAAATCCCACATTTTGGAAGCGACTCCGATCCCAGAGCTTTCAGCTTTGATGGAGAGTTATGCGTTGGTAACCGTGGCGTTGTTGAATTTATTGAAATGCTCAAATTAGAGCAAGCTTTCCTATATGACCTTTTGGGTGCATCGCAAGAAAGACAAATCAAACCCAAAAAGTTTTCGCAGATTAGAGTTGATATGGCAATTCTTGGCCATACTAATCAACCTGAATTTGAAAAACTCAAAAACAATCCATTTATGGAAGCTTTGCGAGACAGAACTGTTAAGATTGATGTCCCATATTTATTGAAGTGGGATGACGAAATTAAAGTTTTAGAACAAGACTACTCAAACGGCAAAGTTCGTCAGCATGTAGCACCTCATACTTTGGAGGTTGCTGCGCTGTGGGCAATTCTTACTCGACTTCAAGACGATAAGGACGGTAAGCTAAGTCTTGTAGAAAAAGCCGAGCTATACAATGATAAGATGCTCCCCGGCTGGACCGAAGACTCTGTCAAAGAGCTAAGAGATAAGTATCCAGATGAAGGTATGGCTGGTGGCGTTAGCGCAAGGTATGTGCAAGATAAAATTGCTAATTGCCTTTCTGATAGGCATGATTACATTAACCCATTCATGGTTCTTAACAGTTTGATGGATGGTCTTGAAAACCATAGTTTGATTACAAACAAAGACCAGATTAAACAGTATACTAACTGTATTACTTTGGCCAAGAATAAGCTTGATGAGATTCTGAAAGCGGAGGTTCAAAAAGCACTTGTGGGTGATGAGGAAGCAGTTGTTAGACTTTGTTCAAACTATATAGACAACTTGATGGCTTATATCAACAAGTCTAAAGTAAAGAATCCATATACTGGCCGTGAGGAGCAGCCTGATGAGCGACTGATGCGTAACATTGAAACAAAAATTGATGTTGCTGAAAACGCAGTCGATGATTTCAGAAGAATGATTGCTGCTTTCATCGGTGAATTGAGCCACAAGAAGAAAACTTTTGCTTGGGACTCTTCTCCTTTACTGAAAAAAGCTTTCGAGATGAAGTTGTTTGAAGATACTAAAGATCATATTAAGTTATCTGCTTTGCATGTTTCTGGAAGTTCTGTTGTTGATCCGAAGATTCAGGAAAAGATTGATGCTATAATTGAGAGGATGAAAGAATATGGATACAACGAACAATCCGCAAGGGATGTTCTAGATTATGTTGGGTCCATATTTGCCCGTGGTGACTTAGCAGAAGAATAAGGAGCAAACATGAGTGCAGCTAATTTGAAGAATCCTTGGTTGAATTCTGCCAAATCTAGGCAGTTGCTTGAAGACCTCGATGAGCATATCATGAACGGATGGGCCTCTGATGCAACCTTGGGTGAGCTAATCAATAGCCTGCCCAACGAGCTACGAGACTTTTTCTTGAACATGAAGTTCTCATCCCCGCTTGAGACAGATAAAGGCTTTGATCTGTCTTTTAACTCTGGAGAGTAATCAAAATGTGGGCGTTTTTGTTGCTGACCTGTTTTATTAATACAGCAGATTTACAAAAACGCCCACTTGATATTTTTAGTCAATTCGATTCAGAAAATTATCCAACTAAAACTTTTTCTGGCTATGTTGAATATGACAAGAACATTTTAACACTTAGTCATATGCCAGTCGGAAAATTTCCGAATGCCGTCATGTATAAACATCAGTTAATTGTTACAAATCCACAACAAAAAGTTTTGCTAGATCGAGCAGAAAAACAAGAAAAAGCAGTAAAAGTAGTTGGTCAAATAACTAATATTCTTGGAAAGCAAGTCATAGTTGTTGATTCTGTCATAATTTTAGAATTTAATTCAAATTAGAAGCGAAAGGGTAAAAATAATGAATCCTAAATTTTCTGTAGGCCAAAAAGTACGGTTTTCTAAACAAGATTGTACAGTTGAAAAGATTGGCCAAGGCCTAGATGGTTTGCCTAAGTATTATGTCAGGCCAGTAGATGTCGATCTTCCTATGTGGGTCTTGGAAAAAGATTTAAATTTTTCTAGTTCATTTTCGGTAAATCATAATATTTTCAACAAAAGAAATCCACATTTGCTTGTAGTTGACAATTTTTACAAAAATCCTGATGATATTAGAGGGATGGCTCTTGAACAAGAGTTTCACGAAGACCTTCGTTGGTATAAGGGTAAAAGGACCACAGAAAGGTTTTTGTGGCCTTATTTAAAGGAAGAGTTTGAAAGACTTCTGGGTACACAAATTGAGGGCTGGCTGTTCCAGATTGCTAATGGCTGTTTCCAAATCACAGGTTTTCAAGACCCCTTGGTATACCATAGTGATGCTCAAAACTATGCAGCTGCAATATACTTAACACCTGATGCCCCTATAACTGCTGGCACAAGTTTCTGGAAAAGCAAGAAACATGGATGCCGTAGACCTCCAGCTAATCCACTAGAGTCGCACAAGTTTGCCAACCAAGAAGCGATTCAAAAAGCAGATTCAGAAATATACAATCAATATAATTTTGTACATCCAGATAATTGGGAGCTATGTGATAAGGTCGGCGCTGTTTATAATAGGTTAGCAATTTGGGATGCAAAGCTGATACATTCTGCCAGCACTTATGAGGGCTTATCTGTCGAAGATGCAAGTAAGGCCAGATTGGTTCAGCTTTTCTTTTTTAATATTGTTCAATGAGTGCATTTTTAGGACAGAGCCAGAACCGTTAGATTTGTCTAATGGTTCTGGTTTTTTCGTATATATTTTGATGAAAATTAATTTGCAAAACATGGTTGCATAGAAGTATACTTAAAGGAAACTGAAAGAGAGGTGACTTATTCCTCGTAGAATAAATGAAGACCATAAAGAATTTCGAGATGTTGTTTCTGGTAAAATTCGTAAGGAGCTTAAAAAATTTATAAAATCGGGAAATATTTTTAGAAGCAGAGGGAAGAATGGGAAAATTTCAATTTCCATTCCAAAAATTGACATTCCACATATTGTTTTCGGTAACAACGGCACAGGTGTTGGACGAGGAGATGGAAAGCCGGGAGATGTTATCGGAAGAGATGATCCAAAGGGAAAAGGCAAAGGTAATAAAGCTGGCTCGGAAGAGGCAGAAGGCATCACAATCAGTTTAGATTTGGAAGAAATTCTTAAATTCTTACAAGATGAATTGGAACTTCCTGATTTAAATCCGAAAGAAGATAATACTTTTGAAGATATAAAAATTAAATACAATAATATTTCTTTAGTTGGCCCAGAGTCGCTTAGGCATACTAGAAGAACCATGCTTACTGCGTTGAAAAGAATGTGTAGCACGGGGGAAATCAATCAGTTGCATCAAGTGCCGGGGTATAAAGACCCAGTTCGTTTGATTCTGCCAATTAATAGTGACAAGAGGTATAGACAATACAAAGAGATCAAAAACCCATCTACTAATGCATTGATAATTTATGCAAGAGATGGAAGCGCCAGCATGGATACTGCAAAATGCGAAATAGTTTCAGATATGGCTTGGTGGATTGATGTATGGATAAAGAGATTTTATAAGCGTGTTGAAAGAATGTTTGTATGGCACGATACACAAGCACAAGAAGTTGACGAACAAAAATTTTACAAATATAGATTTGGTGGTGGAACAGTTTGCAGTTCCTCACTAAAATTAATTGCCAAACAATTTGAAAATAGGTTCCCGCCAAATAAATGGAATATTTATGTGTTTTACTTTACCGATGGTGAAAATCAAATAAATGACAACGAAGTTTTTATTCAGACTTTGAAAAAAGAATTCCCTGAAAAAGTCGTCAATTTTGTTGGAATTACGCAGATTTTTGCATACGACTATCGTGGATCAGTTTTGGAGGCAGTCAGAGATGCTAAAGAGGATGATACACTTGGTGAAAATATAAAGACGGCTGAAATAGAAAATTCTTCCTCCAACCTAAGTGGTGAGGCAAGAAACGAGGCCGTTTTAAAAGCTATTAAAGACTTGCTTGGTAAAACAAAGATATCTTGAGGTTGCGATGACTGACAAATTCATGTATGGCTCTTCAATTCTGCAAGGGAGTGCTACCACTCCCGGTGTTTCTATACCACATGAATTGAAGGTTTTAATTCCAGATATTTTAAAGGCATGCACAGACTTCGGATTGGATTTCTATCCCACCGTGGTTCAAATGCTTACCTATGACGAAATTTCCGAAGTTGCAGCTTATGGAGGGTTTCCAGTAAGATATCCCCATTGGCGTTGGGGTATGGAGTACGAAGAACTGCAACGAGGTTACATGTATGGAATGCATCGCATTTATGAAATGGTTCTCAATACAAATCCTTGCTACATTTATTGCCTTAATAGCAATACCCTTCTTGATAATGTTACTGTTATTGCTCATGCTACTGGGCACAACCACTTTTTCAAGAATAACCACTATTTCAAACACACATCCCAGAATATGATTAATGAGCTAGCTAACCATGGCAGCAGAATCAGAAAGTATATGGCAAGGTGGGGGAAAGAAAAAGTAACTGAATTTATTGATAATTTATTAAGAATCGAAACTTTGATTGATCCATCCAAAGCTTGGGAAACTAGACAAGTAAAAAATCCTATTGTTAGAGATGAAAGAAAATATCGTTATCCAAAAAGGATTAAAATAGACAAAGATAGAAATTATATGGAAGATTGGATCAATACAAAAGAATATATTAAGTCAGAGAAGTATCGTATTGAAAGAGAAGAAAAAATTGAAGATTTGGGAATACCCCGGTCTCCAGAAAGAGATATTTATGGATGGATAAAAGATAACTGCAATCTCAAGCCTTGGCAATCAGACATCATGAGTATGCTTTATGACGAAGCACACTATTTTGCTCCACAAGGCATGACAAAAATGGCGAATGAAGGATTTGCCAGCTATGTTGACTACCATTTGATAGCCAAACAAGGGCTTTGTGCTTTGGGTCAAAAGAGTCATGATGAAGGAATTGTAGAGTATTCGATTCATAAGGCTGGTGTTCTTGGTGGTAAGTACAGTATGAACCCATATAAGCTTGGGTTTAATTTGTTGATAGATATTGAGGAAAGATGGGATAAAGGAAGGTTTGGTTCTGATTACGACAATTGTGCTAGTTTCAAAGAAAAAGAAAACTGGGATTTGAAGCTTGGCGAGGGTAAAAATAAAGTTTTTGAAGTTGTAAAGATATATGATGATGTCAATTTGATCAATGAATTCTTTACTCAGGATTTTTGCGAAAAGTATCAGTTCTTTGAATGGAAAAAGTATCCTAATGGTGAAGTAGTAATTGAATCAAAGGATGCCAAGAAAATTAAGAAAAAGCTCATTCAAAGATATTCCAACAGAGGTTTACCAGATATTAGGATGACCGACCACAATCATCTTGGTAGGAACATAATGCTTTTAGAGCATCAATGGGAAGGCAGAACTTTGTATATGCCGTACCTTGATGAAACTTTGAAATCATTAAATGCTGTTTCTGGCAAATCAGTTCTTCTGGTCACCAAAGATGAAAACCAAGAAGAACTCATGTTTTATTGCGATGAGAATGACGGGTCAAATGTAATTCAATTGACAAGAGAACAGTATAAAAGGGAATTCGGTTTGACAAGAAGTTGATAAATTAAAATTTTACTACTGCTCACTAGATAGATTATGAAAAGCTAATCTATTTGAGGTGGGTTGTGGCGCAAGGTAAAAAATATGATCAAGATTTTGTTGTCAAAGTTTTTGAAGATGCTGGGTGCAAATTATTGGACAGGTATTGTAATGCAAAAAATAAATTAAAATATATTTGTGTTTGCAGAAATATTTCTTATATAAAACTAAGTAATTTTATGCAAGGAGGCAGATGTAAAAATTGTTTAAAAAATAAATTCAAACTTAAATATGACTATGTCAAAAAATTTTTTGAAGATAGGAACTGTTATCTTCTAAGTGAAAATTACATAAATGCCAGAGCTAAATTAGATTATATTTGTGAGTGTGGCAATAAATCTAAAATAGTATTTGATAGTTTTAGAAAAGGTAATAGATGCAAAAAATGTGGTAACATAAAAAATTCAAAGAAGCAAACTTTATCACAAGATCAAGTTGCAAAATTTTTCAAAGATCAAGGATGCAAATTAATTGGCTTATATAAAAAAGCAAGACTGCCAGTAGAATTTATTTGTAAATGCGGACAGAATCATAAAAAAACTTTAAATAATTTCCAAAAAGTTCCTAGGTGTCCTGCTTGTTCTTTGTTAGGAAGAAGTGGTTCTCATCATTATGAATGGATATCTGATCGTGAAAAGAAAAGGACTAATGATTTGTTTAGACAGAAATGCAGATCGATGATTAACATTTGCATAAGATATTTAAAAATAAATAAAAACAAAAAAACAAAAGAATTGTTGGGCTATACCGCTGTGCAACTACGGGAACACATATTTAATCACAAAAACTGGCATAAATTAATAGGAAAAAAATGGCACCTTGATCATATTTTTCCTATTAAAGCATTTTTAGACTATGGCATTAGAGACATTAAATTAATTAATTGTTTGGAAAATTTACAGCCATTGACAGTTGTTGAGAACTGTGTTAAAAATGACAACTATGATGCCTGTGCTTTTGAAAACTGGCTTCAATCAAAAGGTTTTAAGGTAAAATCATGTCCAACCAAGGGTCAAGTGTGAAGATAGTAGGTTTTGAACACCTACATCTTCACACAGACATACTGCCCCCGGCATAATTTAATGCCGGGGGCGCAAAAAACTATAGTCTTTTAGATGGATTTGGCCAAGTTGAAGAATACGCAGAGCATTGGCACCACCATGGTCAGTTTCTCTGCATAAGTGATCATGGCATGCTCGGTGCTGTTCCCAGACAAGTAAAAGCTTGTGAACAAATTTGTGAACAACACGGAAAAAATAAGCTTAGTGCAATTTTTGCCTGTGAGTTATATGTCAACCGCATGCACTCCGAGCCTACTCCTGATGAAGAGAGTAGAAAGAAATTCATGGACCAACTTGGTCCTGAAGAGCTTGAAGAATTCAAAGTAAAAGGCAGTCACTTACTTGCGATTGCCACATCTAAACAAGGTTATTCCAATCTTGTTCAATTATCATCTTATGGTTTTCTGAAGGGTTTCTATGCGAAACCCCGTGTAAACTATGAGATGCTTCAAAAACATAAAGAAGGATTGATTTTTACATCTTGCTGTTATGCAAGTGAAATAGGCAGAACATTCGATAAAAAAGGGGAGGAAGCAGCTGAAGAAGTTTTAGTAAGATATATCAACATGTTCAAAGGTCAGTTTTACTTAGAAATTATGATGTTGGATTTCAAAAAGCAAAAACCATATGATGTTTTCATTTTGAAAATGAAAGATAAGTATAATCTTCCAATTATTCTTACTAACGACTGCCATTATTGCAAACAGGAAGATAGTCATTATCAAAGATTGATGCTGATGATTCAGACAAAAAGAACTTTGCCAGAAATACAAAAGATGATTGAAGAAAATGAAAATCAAGATTTTTTTGAACTCCAAGACAGTAATTTGTGGATGAAAACAGAAGAAGAGCTTAATGAGATGTGGCAAAAAAAATATAGTGATGTCATACCACTCGAAATATTTGAAGAAGCCAAGGCCACTACAGTTGCTATTTGTCAAAAAGCCAAGGGCGTTGAACTAGACAGAAGCATAAAATTTCCACTACAAGAGGAAGAAAAGAAAGCTCTAGCGCAGGCTGTCGCAGATGGATTGCGGTTTAGAAACATCAAGCCACAAGGGGAATACGGCAAACGAGTTGCGGAAGAATTTGATATAATCACACGAAAGGGGTTTGCTAGTTACTTTCTAGTCCAGAAGATGATGACCGATGAGGCCAGAAGAGTTTGTCCTGAGCTTTTGGGTTGGGGAGATGGAAGGGAGGCTGTTGGCCCCGGAAGAGGTTCTGGTGGTGGGTCTTTGATTCTTTATTTATTGGGTGTCACCGATGTTGATCCGATACGACATGGTTTGCTTTTCTCAAGATTTTTGAGCGAGGCTAGAGGTGGAAAACAAATTAAGTTAAAATTTTCAAATTAGGATAAAAATATACTATAATAGTTTAAAAGTAGGCTATTATGTATATTTTCTTTGAAAAGCTTTTAAATCAAAAACAATGCGATGAATTGAATCAAGCTGCTCTCCGTATGATGATGGAGAATAGATTGAGTCATGAGGTCGATAACTCACATTATGGCAACAGTTATGGGACAGCAAGGATTCCGTTATATGAAAAGCTTTTGCATGATTTGACTCCCCAAATTAAACAGGCAACTGGATTTAATAACATCAAAGAAGAAAACAGTTATACAAGAATTTATTATGATGGATCGAAGCTAAAAAAGCATAAAGATAGAGAAGGTCTTGATATAACTTTAACTGTTTGCACATTCAGTAATATCAACAAGCCATGGCCTTTATATGTTGAAACTGTAGACGGCATCAAAGGATTTGAGACAAGAGTTGGCGATGGTGCTTTAATATTGGGAACAACGATGAACCATTGGAGAGATGATCTGCAATGCGAAAAACATCAAATGGTAATACAATCATTTTATCATTGGAGATTTACAAATGCTTCTTAAAACATTTAGCGATGATTGGAAGTGGTGGATTTGGAATCATGTGAAAGCAGAAAAGAATAAAGAGAATCTATTCGTGATTCTCCTGAATCATGGCTTCTGTTGGGATGCAATAGCCAAAGAATTAAATTTCATGCCTTCCAATGTTAAAACTTTGATCAGAAGACAAACACAAAAAATTTTGGATAATGATGAAAAGCCTATTATTTTCCCTCTTTACAAGCCTTTAGCTGATAACCCAAGAGCACATAGAATAGATAATAACTATGTAGAGCTTTATGAAGTCGAAGACTTTTTTACTGATGAGCAATGTGATAGGTTTGTGCAAATTATCAAAGGTAATTTGACCAAGTCTTTGGTGACTAACCCAGAGGCAGAAGCCACCGTAAGAACAAGTAGAACTTCTTATCTTAGATTGCACGAAACACCAGAAAATATGGAAATGAACAAATATGTTCATGATTTTTTAAGAATTCCCTATGGGAATTCTGAAGAACCGCAAGGACAGTTATATGAAGTGGGACAAGAGTTCAAGCCACATAATGATTGGTTTGATAAAAACTCTGCATATAATCAAGTTCATTTAGATAAGGGACAAAGGACTTGGACATTTATGGTTTATTTGAATGATGTCACGGCGGGTGGACATACCAAGTTTACTAAGATCGGGATAGATTTTGCCCCCAAGAAAAGGACCGCTTTATTCTGGAATAACATTTTACCAAATGGGGATGGTAATCCTTGGACAGAACATTGGGGCATGCCTGTCGAGCGTGGTGAAAAGGTAATTATTACGAAATGGTTCAGAGAGCATGATGGAACAAAACAGTCTTAAAGAAACATATCTTTTGTTCTTATTTTATATTTGTTTTCTTTATCAAATATAGAAGGCCAAACTCTTTCTATACTCCATGGTTCGTGTCCTTTCCAAGAAAATGAACTCATGATTTTTTTATAGAATGTGATTGGCTTGTTTCGAATATTATTTTTATGAACAATATACTGTGCTCCAGAAGCGTATAGAAAATTTTTCTTTGGAACTCTAAAAAATGTGTCGTGAAAATCTGCTGGATAGACTCGCATCGGACTAATTTTCTCTTGAGTTTCATTTAGTATTTTATCTGCGATTGCCCAGCAGCCATCGCTGAATTTGTAAAGTGGTTCTATGCTTTCTGGTATGCCGTGTAAAAGTTCTTTTGTTTTTGTATAGTGTTGAAATGGATTTCCCTGTAAGAAAATAGTGTATTCACTTAAGTTGTCATATTGAGTTATTATGTGATAAAGAATTGTGGTCGCTTCTCTTCCAATATTTGCAAGAGGAATAAAATCTCGATTGATGTTGTTTTGACCTTTATTATAAATTTTGATTTTATGTTTAATGCCATTAAGCCATGACAAGTCTTCTTCAAATCTGGCTACTACTATTTCATACATATTAAATTTTAACACCCTGTTGACTTGCATTCATCTTCATCTATTATATTTAAGTTTAGGAGACAAAACATGCGAGAAAAAATTGCGAATATGTGTGAAGAATTCGGGTGCAATGTTCTTTTTATGGATGGTTTCGATGATGCAATCATGGGGACGGGGACCAAGTTTCATCAATTATCAGTTGTTTACAGCAAGAAGAAGATACTTCAAAAATTGTGTAATGATATGGATTATGAGGATGCAATAGAGTATTTTAATTTCAACATAGCTGGCGCATATGTTGGAGAAAATACTCCGATAATATTCGAAGATGATATAGATTTAGATGATTTTAAATAGAACTTATTTTATGAGCTAAGTGATGAATCCCATCATCACCGCCATAACGCTTTCCAAGACTTCGATATACTTCTGGGAATCTTGTTAGATAATCGGTATACTTTTCAAGGCATCCCATTTTCCTTGCTTCGTGCATCAAAGCTTTTAGAATATTTTCATTCTCATTGGTCAGATACACAATATATTTGATTGCTTGAATTGGATCAGGATGGAATGCTCCTGATGAGTAAGCAACAACAAATGGTGCCTTTTTGCTTTCGCATCCACAATGTTCCTTCAATTCAGAAAAATTAACAACATTTGTTCTGGTGTCTGTGTACTCGATGCCGGGAGTTCCAAAGAAACCTAAACCAGCTTGATCTTCCTTACCTTGAGCTACATCAATTGTTTTGGCTGAGTACGGCAATGGCTTGCTATCTAATGCTGCCGAAAACGCATAGTTTTTCCCATGGGTAGCATATTTTTCTGGTGCATCTGGTGACTTATCCATTTGCAAATCCATAATATCTTCGGCTTTTTCTATTGTTTTGCCTTTGGAGTTCAGATATTCTCTAAAATTGGTAAGTGCCATGATTAAACCTCGTATTCTATTTATTATTGTGAATTTGTTTTTGAGGACACAATGGAAAAATTGAAATCCCTACTTCTTGAAAGGAAGCATCTTTATCCTGAATTGTGTCTTCATAAGAATTTTGAAAAAAGACTCAAATGGGAGTTAATCGAGGTTGAGGTTCAAGACCTAGAAGAATATTTTATCAAAATGTTTTATGAAGGTAAAAAATATCCAAATAACGAAAACAATCTTTTAATATGTAAGCTTCTTGATATTGTTGATTATGTAAATCTTGATGAGGAACCATCGACAAAAAATGGGGAATATCCAGATGTTGATGTAGATTATTTGCCAATAGTTCGTGATTATCTGAAGAATACTTGGGCTCCTCAAACTTTTGGCGAAGACAAAGTATGCAATATTGGAAACTATGGTACTTTTGGACTCAAAAGCACTTTTATTGATATGGCCCGTGTTCATGGGCTTGACAGATCAGAAATTCTTCAAATCACAACAAATTTGCGACTTAAAGATGATGAGGGGGAGGCTTTAACTTATCAGAAAGCTTTGGAGTTGTATCCTGAATTGAATGCATATTGTCAAAAGCATCCTGATGTGGCAGCAGCAGTTCAAAAATTATTACATCGCAATAGAAGCATGGGAAAACATGCTGGTGGATTGATACTCTGCAATCAACCCATTGATAAATTTGTGCCGTTGGTCAAAGGCTCCGAAGGAGAAGCTGTTTCTGCGTGGGTTGAAGGCTTGAGTGGTCAAGACCTTGGCCCAGTTGGCTTGATCAAATTTGACTTGTTGGTTGTAAGTAGTCTTTGGCAAATTGCATTAACAGTAAAGATGGTAAAACAACGGCACAGTTTGAAAAACATTTCTGCATTAGAAGGTCAATGGGATTGGAGTGATCTGTCTTACTTGAATGATGCAAAATGCATGGAAATGGCTAATGCTGGTGATCTTAAATGTGTTTTCCAGTATGACTCTGAAGGTATCAGAAAATTAGCTAGAAAATGTGGAATGGATTGCTTTGATGA
>Ga0315902_10001712_pt1 | contig 34982 bp, 27 predicted proteins | sample LakEriMetagenome_9_FD_203523 | JGI IMG/M metagenome (GOLD analysis project Ga0315902, IMG submission 203523) | Freshwater fungal communities from buoy surface, Lake Erie, Ohio, United States - Buoy 12 MA117 | ecosystem: Environmental > Aquatic > Freshwater > Lake > Lake biofilm | place: USA... | reverse complement strand
TAGGCGTGGTGGTGTATTATGCGTTTAAGAGAGCGAGTGGCAAGTGATGAATGGCGAGTGATGAGTGGCGAATGATGAGTGGCGAGTGGCGAATGGCGAGTGAGGAGTGGCGAGTTTTATAACATTAGCCCCGTGAAAAAGAAATGTAGCGCACTGCTTTGCGCAAGGCGATTGGCGATGTTCTGACGTGTTAAAACCCATTCCTTTTCGCTTTTCCAAAGTGCAGCAATCACTTGATATGCATCTGCACCAAATGCGAAAGAATTTTCATTCAAAGGCCCCTTGTAATGAGGCTTCAACGCGTGTTTTTTTGAAGCACAAAACAACATTCATCGATCAGAAATCCCTATTCCATTTTCATATAACTTATGCCTCCATTTTCCTCGCCCCTCGCCCCTCGCCCCTCGCCCCTCGCCACTCGCCACTTGCCATTCGCCACTCGCCATTAATCATTAGTCACTAATTTTGCGATATGCAGCGTCTGAAAAAAACCCTCGGTGTACGCCTTTTCCATCAGGAAGCAGAACCACTGCGTTTGCGCAAGGGATTCAACTTCCATTCGGCCGAGCGCGTAGCCTTCATCTATCTCGATAGTGATGAAGACTTCTTCAAATCATTGAAGAAATATGCCAAGTACCTCAAAGAAAATTTCAATATCAAATCGGTCATGATGATGGGATTTGTTGATGAGACTGACAAGAAAATTCCTATCTGGCAACAACACAAACTGGAGTCCGACTTTTTTACCCGCGGAAACCTCAACTGGTTTTTAAAACCTGTAAGTGGTGTCAAAAATTTCCTGCAAGAAGACTTTGATATTCTCATCGACTTCAGCGGTGGAAATGTGCTCCCATTGAATTATGTGTTCAAAGAGAGCAAGGCCAAAATGAAAGTAGGGCCGCTGGGAAGTCGCGCTGCGCGCAACTGTGATTTCATTTTGAACATGGGCAATCAGTTTGGTGTCGATAAATACATCGTTCAACTCAACGCATATTTAAGCAATCCGAAAATCAAGTAATGAATACGCTGAAAGGACTGGGAGTAGCCATGATTACTCCTTTTAAAAAAGACCTCACGATCGACATACAGGCGCTGAAAACGCTTACCAATCATTTGGTTGATAATGGTGCTGATTACCTCGTGGTAATGGGCACCACAGGCGAAACACCAGCACTGGATAAAGAAGATAAGAAACTAGTGCTCGACACCATTGCAACGACGAACGCCGGCCGCAAGCCCATCGTGCTGGGAATGGGTGGCAATAACACCAACGACTTATGTCTGCAGTTGGAGCGCATGGATACTTCGGGCATCAGCGCAATTCTTTCAGTCGCTCCATACTACAACAAGCCTACTCAAAACGGCATGTTCGAGCATTACAAAGCCGTGAGCGAACACTCAAAGCTTCCCATCATCCTTTACAATGTGCCGGGCAGAACAGGCAGCAATATGCTGGCCGAAACGACACTGCGCATTGCATACGATTGCCGCAACGTGATTGGCATCAAAGAGGCCAGTGGGAATATGGAGCAGGTAATGACCATCATCAAGGATCGCAGAAAAGATTTTCTGGTCATTAGTGGTGACGATGCTATCACGTTGCCGCTTATTGCATCCGGAGCCGATGGGGTGATATCCGTTGTTGGAAATGCATTCCCCGCCGAATTCGGAGGTGTGGTTCATCATGCAATGAGAGGTGAATACAACGAGGCACGTGCGCTTCATTATCGCTTGCTTGAAATTACACAGCTTATGTTCGTTGAAGGAAATCCGGCAGGTGTGAAGGAAGTTCTTGCTCATCTCGACATCTGCGAGCACTATTTGAGACTGCCTCTTGTGCCTGTTTCGCAAACAACTTCCGAGCGAATGCGACGTGTCATGATTGATGAAGAACTCATCAAATAATCGACGCGTACTTTATTCACATGCTCCAAGAAGAACGACTCGACATCCGGCCATGGAGTATGGCCAAAGTGGCCTTGCCCGTGAGTCTCGGAATCTTCGTTCAGTTCATCGTCGTCTTTATTGACAACTACTTCGTAGCACAGATAGATGGCAACGCCATGAGTGCTGTTGCATTCGTTGGCCTCATCTACCTCACGCTCGTGATGATCGGCGTAGGACTCGGCAATGCAACTCAAATTCTCATTGCAAGGAGAAAAGGCGAAGGCCGGTTTAATGACGTTGGCGAAGTGCTTGGCAACGCTTTCGCGCTGGCTTTTATAGTAGGCATTGTTCAATTTTTGCTACTTTGTTTTGCCATGCCTCCTATCATTGATGCCACTATCGAATCGACAGAAGTACGTCACTACATGCACGAATTCATCACCTGGCGATCCATTGGTTTTGTGGTCTACACTCCCCTGCTCGTTCTGAATTCATTCTGGTCTGGGATTGCGAAAACACGCGTACTCATTTACATGACACTCGTGACATCTGCCGTTACTATCGTGCTCGATTACGCGCTTGTATTCGGTAACTTCGGCATGCCTGCCCTGGGAGTAGAAGGAGCGGGAATTGCCACCGTTTGCGCAGAATGTTCTGCGTTCCTATTTGTTCTGCTCTACACGTGGCGAAATAGCAATCGCGATGTGCAACTTGCGCTACACCCCGAGGGCTACAACGTCACCAAAAATCTATTCACTTTTCCGAGAAGCAACACATCCTTACTCGTAAAACTTGGTGGCCCCATTGCCTTGCAAATGGTGTTGAGCCTGGCCATCTGGACCATCTTCTACGAATTTGTTGAAAGCATGGGCGAAAGCGAGCTACAAGCTTCGTTCATCGTTCGTAACATGTATAGTCTCATTTATGTGAGCATTGGCGGATTTTCTACCACAGCCAAAACCTATATATCGGGTCTCATTGCCGAGCGGCGACAAAGCGAATTGCACACCGCCATGAAACGACTTATGCTGCTCAACTTCCTCGGCATCGCAATCATGAGCCATGGCTTGTGGCTTTACCCGGAATGGATCGCCGGACATTTTACAAGCAACCCCGTTGTGATACAGCAAACGGTTGACATTATGTGGATCGTACTTCCCGCCATGCTCGTTTTCTCGGTTACAAGTATCATGCTCGCTACGGTCGAAGGCAGCGGTAACACGCTTGCAGGATTTTTGGTTGAAATGGGAACAGTAGTTATCTACATTGCTGCTTCTTACCTCATGGTATACCAATGGCACTGGCCCATCCATCTAGTCTGGCTTGCAGACTGGGTATATTTCCTTGCGCTCGGATTTTTCTCGCTACTGTTTTTGTGGAATGGGAAGTGGAAATGGAAGGAGATTTAGTGAGAAGTGGCGAATGGCGAGCGGCGAATGGCTAGTTTCCGGCACTTTTAGAATTTCTAAGATTGTTTTGCGCCGTTCTTATGCTAGATGTGAGGAGTCTCATAAGTTCTTCGGCTTGTGCGCCGAGTTTTTCAGCAACGTGCTTCGAGAGTAAACCCACCTCGTGCATCATGGCAATCCAATATTTGGATTCATTGCATTCTTTGCGGGCAATAGAAAGTTTATTAATAAAATCAGATTTGCTTTGCGCATGCTCAGACTCTGCACACATCGCTCCAATGGAAGTCGAAGAGCGCATTAATTGTCGCATCAAAATCCACTCCTTTTCTGTTTTCCATAGCACCGCACAAAGTCTGTAAGCTTCGGCACCAAACTCAAAAGACTTTAAGTGTAAGGAACCTTTTAAATCTCGCTTCATGGAACAAACTATTAATATGCAAAACAAAAAGCATCCGCAAAAAATCCTTATTCCAAAATCCTATAACTTATAGCTCTTTTTTTCCACTCGCCACTCGCCACTCGCCACTCGCCACTTCTCCCTTTTGTATATTCGCGCAATATCTCAACCCCGACCTCGTTGACGTCGCCGATGAAAAGAAAATTGCTGCTCCTGTTTGTTGTTGTACTACTGATGGTATGCCGCGCATCTGCACAAATTGGTGGACTCACTTCATTTAACTATGCCAATATTCCCGGCTCTGCAAGAGTGGCTGCATTGGGTGGAAACTACTTCGCGATGAAGGATGGTGATGTGCACCTGGCGCAGTTCAACCCTTCTCTGCTCGATAGCACCATGCATCAAAAAGTGGGACTGAGTTTCGTTGATTATTTCGATGGTATTGCCATGGGTTACGCCACCTATGCACATCGGCTGAAACCGCGCATTACTGGAGGCGCGACTATGCAATTCTGCAACTATGGCAAACAAACGGAACTCGATGCGTTGGGATACGAAATCGGGCAATTTACGGCATCGGACTACACCCTTAATTTGAGTGCAGCTTATCAAATCGATAGTTTGTGGAGTGGCGGACTTACGCTGAAAACGATGTATTCCGCTCTGGCCAATTACTCGTCGGTAGCATTGGCGATCGATGGAGGATTCACCTATTACAAACCCTCCAAAAACTTTTCTGCTTCGATGGTATTTAGCAACCTCGGTTATCAGATAAAATCATTCACCGATAACAATCGTGAGAAAATCCCTTTTCAACTTCAAGTAGGCATTACGAAGCGGCCGGCACATGCGCCGTTCCGTCTGTCGCTCGTTTATTCCAACATGCAACGATGGGATCTTGTGTGGGAAAATCCGAACCAAGTGATTATCACAGACCCTATCACCGGTGAAGTAATCGAAAAAGAAAAATGGGAATTTGGAGATAAGTTCATGCGTCATGTAACTGTTGGCTCTGAGTTTATTTTATCCAAAAACATGCATCTCCGCATTGGCTATAACTATCGTAAACGCCAAGAGTTGAAACTCGAAGACAAACCCGGCACCGCCGGCTTCTCGTATGGTTTCGGAGTGCGGGTTTCGAAGTTTCACATTAGTTATGGCCGCTCCATTTACCACCTTGCCGGCCCGAGTAATCACATCAGTGTGACGACGGCGATTAGTGCGTGGTAGGTAATAGCGATTAATGACAAGTGGCTAGTGACTAGTAACAAATGACAAGTTAATAGATATCGAGATTGTGGGACAGAGGACTAGGTGCTTGCCTATTGAAGATTGGATATAGTTTAAACCCATTGCTATTTTTGGCGCGAGCAAATTGATACACGGCTTCCGAATTACAAGTTGCCAATAACCCAGAATATTTTACCAATCACATACAAACTCGTCACTAGTCATTCGCCACTCGCCACTAGTCATTATTCACTTGTAAATTTTACCAGTTATTATGCAAATAGTTCTCTTCGAAGACCACCTCAGCAGCAGCTTTCTTCCGCTCACCTATACACGCCCGGTAGGCGATTTACGCATGGGTATGATGACGATGGCCGAGCGTTATGCACGCATATTCAACACGGAAGCAGCGCACGAGACGCGTGTGCCATTGCGCGCGCTCTTTAATCAACCCTCTGCTCAGATGCAGTTGCATATCAACGCACGCCTATTCCCTACCCCGTCGTTGGTGAATGAGTTGCGCTCATTGAAACCCGGAGACGCACTTTACAGCGCAGATGAATTATTGGCACGTTATGTCGACACAAGGCAAGATATGCGCGAACACCGCGTCGATTCGGCAGCGGATTTGACTCGAATTGAACGCATCACCGATTTGTTTTCTATGAATGCGATGGCCATCGCGTTCGACTATGAACTCATGCCGAAAGACACATCGCAAGTGCAGTTGCATCCATCCAACACGGTCATTGGTGATTCATCCAAGTTGTTTGTGCATGCTTCGGCGAAGGTGTATGCAACAACATTCAACACGCTCGATGGTCCCATCTACATCGATGCGGATGCAGAAATAATGGAAGGTTCGCACATTCGGGGTGGCTTTTATCTCGGCAAACATGCAACCATGAAACTCGGAACAAAAATTTATGGTGCAACCACCATTGGTCCTGAATGCAAAGTGGGAGGCGAAATATCAAACTCTGTTTTCTGGGGTTATTCCAACAAAGCGCACGATGGTTTCGTGGGCAACTCCATCATCGGGCAATGGTGCAATTTGGGAGCCGACACCAATACTTCGAATCTCAAGAACAACTATTCAAACGTAAAAATCTGGAGTTATACCGCAGGTGATTATGGCGATACAGGACTCACCTTTTGCGGACTCATAATGGGTGATCACAGCAAGTGCGGCATCAATACCATGTTCAATACAGGAACCGTTGTAGGGGTGAATGCCAATATATTCGGAGGCGGCTTTCCCGATAAACACATCCCATCCTTTTCGTGGGGCGGACCCGATGGCTGGGAAAATTATCAACCTGAGAAAGCATTTGAAACCATTGGCAAAGTGATGCAGCGAAGGTCCATCCAACTCGACGATGAGACGCGCAAACTACTCCAGCAAATCTTCGAAGACACCTCGTATCAGCGGGGAAAAACAGTTGAAGGTTGAAGGTTGAAAGTTGAAGGTTTATGACGCGCTCCTTCAACGTGCAACGTGCAACTCATTGAAAGTTGAACATTAAAGGTTGAACGTTGTAGGTTTAAGACGCGCTCCAACAACATGCAACTTTCAACTTGTAGGCTATTTCTTGGCGCGCATCAACGAACCCAACTCCTTCCAATATCCCAATTGCACAAATAACCCCGGCTTGTAACGCATGCTCATCAGATAACACTGAACCGTTAGTCCCAAATCTCGACTAGCAGCATGCGACATGCCCTTCCATTGATACAACTGCGCAATTTTCCCATTGATAAATCCAGTTGGAAAACAATCGCGAATCTTCTCGTTGCGTTTGATGGACTGCCAATGCAATATCCGATTCTTACAAAACACATGTCGACCGCCGTATGCAATTGCGCTATTATCGGTATGTATCATGTACTCCGAAGTACACTTTTCTATAGAAATAATGGGGAAATCGAGTGCAACGCGAAAGAAAAACTCGGTGTCTTCACCCGAAAATAAGTCCTCGCGGAACGCATAGTTCTTGGCTATCGAGGTATGCATACAAGCACTCGACACGAGCAATTCGTTGCGAGCAATGCCCCAAATCGGATTGGATGGATTGCGTTCGAGAATTTCCTGATTTACCCTGCGCCCATCCGAATAAACACGTGTCATTAACGCATGATAAATCCCCGGCCTCTGCTGATTGCCCACAATCGCGTCGTGAAGCACTTGCAAATGGTTCTCTAAGAAGATATCGTCCGAATCGAGAAGGCATACCCACTCTCCTTTCGATAAGCGCATGCCATTATTACGAGCTCCACTTTCCTTGGTGTTGTTCTGATAAACGTACACAAAACGCGGGTCGGCATTGTAGACAGAAAGTGCCTCGCGCGTATTATCCGTCGAACCGTCATCGATCACAATCAGTTCCAAATCGTGGTAGGTTTGGTTGAGCACGCTGTCGATAGCGCGCGATACAAGCTTCGCTCGGTTATACGTAGGAATAACAACTGAAAAAAAAGGCATACCGCGATGATTTGTTCAAAGGTAAAAAAGATGAGGCGCAATCCTCTAATTTCGCCAACAGTCAAATTCACCATGAAAATTGCGCTCATTTCGGCCCGCGACAATGCACCCTCGGAAACCTTTATTCGGGCGCATGTTGAATTACTGCAAGGCGAAATTCTGTACTATCACACAGGCCGCATTCCTCGCTATCTGGGTAAGCAGAAATTGCCGGAACGAAATTCGTTGACCCATCAAATCACAGGAGCCATTAAACGTGTTTTTGGAATGACGCAGCCATCTGCGCGTGAAAAAGCATTTGAGCAATCGCTGCGCAAAACAAAACCGGACATCCTGTTCGCAGAATTCGGTGTGGTGGGTGCCGACTGCATGCCCACTGCGCGACGATTGAATATACCCCTGGCTGTTCACTTTTTTGGATTCGATGCTTCGGAATACAAAGTACTGGAAGATTTCAAAGACGCATACGAACAGATGTTTGCCTATGCCAGCGTAATTTTTGTAGTGGCTAATTCTATGAAATCGAAGTTGATTGAACTGGGCGCACCGGCCGAAAAAATTATAGTAACGCATTGCGCTGCCCACGAATCATTCGCTCAACTGCAACCCAACCTCACCAGCAAAAAAATCTACGCCATCGGTCGTATGATTGATAAGAAGGCCCCTCACCTAGTCATTCTAGCCTTTAAAAAATGCCTCGAAAAACACCCGGATGCCACGCTGCTTTTCTATGGCAATGGCCCGATGTTTCGCATCGTTCAGGATCTGGTGAACAATCTCGATTTGAATCAGTGTGTGAAACTTCTGGGCGTTGTCGAACGTGAAGTCTATCAAAAAGAAATGCTCGATGTACGCTTCTTCGTGCAACACTCACGCACGGCTGAAAATGGCGATATGGAAGGCACGCCTGTGGCCATCATTGAGGCGCAGTCGGCAGGACTGCCCGTGGTTTCAACACGACATTCGGGAATACTTGATATTGTAGTGCACAACGAAACCGGCTACTTGGTCGAAGAGGGTGATGCGGTAGCAATGGCGGAGCATATGTGCGCACTGCTTGATGACATGGCTCTAGCCAAGCGAATGGGAGAAGCAGGAAAAAAACGCATTCGCGAGCATTTCACCATGCAGCACCACATCCAAACTATTGACAAAGCCCTTGCTGCTGTCGTGGCGAATCGATAGACGAACCCCACTACTCCCGAGAATCTATGACTTTTAGTCACCCGATTTTCCTCAACATTCCTATCCTCAGCAACCTGTGTCTTGATATGGATCGCATCAACGTCATAAAGTCAGTTATTACCGCGTGGCACATAGCTTGAAAAACGCGCACGGCAGAAGAGAGAAATTTGTACAAGTCGTGCCTATTTTGCGCCTGCCAGCTTTTGAATATGGATAATTGGAAACACCTTCTCTCCGACTCTGAAGTCGAAGACCACGAATACATACCGCTCATCACCCCCGAGGATGAAGAGCAAATGGATAACGAACATACCCCGGAGGTGCTGCCCCTCTTGCCTTTGCGCAACACAGTACTTTTTCCAGGCGTCGTTATTCCCATCACTGTTGGTCGCGACAAGAGCATTCGGCTGGTACAGGAAGCCAACAAAGGCAACAAAGTCATTGGCGTTGTAACACAGACTAACCCTGACATTGAAGAACCCACGTTCGACGATTTGCATCGTATCGGCACGCAAGCCACCATCATGCGCATGCTTCGCATGCCCGATGGAAGTACAACGGTGATTTTGCAAGGAAAAAAACGGTTTGAGATTACAGGCCTGGTCAGTACCGACCCTTACTTTTCTGCACAGGTGCGCGTATACCCCGAAAAAAATCGCAACAACGAAAGCAAAGAGCAACAAGCACTGTTCGAATCGCTGAAAGATATTTCACTCAAGATTATTCATCTTTCACCCGACATCCCCAATGAAGCTTCCATGGCCATCAAAAACATCAGTGGCCTAAGTTTCCTTACCAATTTCATCTCATCCAACATGAAGGTGGATACCTCCGAAAAACAGCAGCTGCTGGAGATTGCGGATCTCGGTCAACGTGCATCGAAAGTGCTCGAGCTGCTCAACAAAGAGCTGCAGATGCTGGAAATGAAGAATGAAATTCAGAAGAAAGTTCATACCGACATCAGCAAGCAGCAGCGAGAATACTTCCTTCAACAACAGATGAAGCAGATACAGGATGAGCTTGGAGCCAATCCGATGAAGGAAGAGATTGAAGAAAAGAAACGCAGAGCAAAAGACAAGCAATGGCCCGAACATGTAGCGAAAGCATTTGTGAAGGAAATCGGCAAACTCGAACGGATGAATCCTCAAGCAGGCGAATACAGCGTGCAGGCTAACTATGTAGATACGCTGCTCGACTTGCCTTGGAACGAATACAGTGATGACAATTTCGATTTGAAGCATGCAAAAGCAGTCCTCGATCGCGATCACTTCGGTTTAGAAAAAGTGAAGGAACGAATCATTGAGCATTTGGCCGTGCTCAAAATCAAAGGCGATATGAAAGCGCCCATTCTTTGTTTGTACGGCCCCCCGGGGGTTGGTAAAACATCGCTCGGAAAATCGATTGCTGAAGCATTGGGCAGAAAGTATGTGCGCATGGCCTTAGGAGGTTTGCATGATGAGGCAGAAATACGCGGCCACCGCAAAACCTATATCGGCGCTATGCCCGGACGTATATTACAGTCATTGAAAAAAACAGGCACATCCAACCCGTTGTTTGTGCTGGATGAAATCGATAAGGTAGGACAAGGTGTACACGGCGACCCTTCGAGCGCATTGTTAGAAGTGCTGGACCCCGAGCAGAACCATGCCTTTTATGACAACTATGTAGAGCTCGATTACGATTTGTCGAAAGTCATGTTCATTGCAACCAGCAACTCGCTGGGCACCATTCAACCGGCATTGCGCGATCGTCTGGAGATTATTGAAGTAACGGGATACACCGTTGAAGAGAAACTCGAAATTGCCAAGCGTCACTTGGTGCCGAAGCAACTGCGTGAAAACGGAATTACACAAACCAACATCCGCTTCAGCGATGCGATTCTGGTAAAACTCATTGAGGAATACACCAACGAGAGCGGCGTGCGCTCACTCGAAAAACGCATCGGCAAGCTCGTGCGCAACCGTGCGAAGCAACTTGCGATGGAAGAGAAATTTACAACCGATTTGACGCAGGAGGAAGTGCTGAAGGTACTCGGACCCTCCTACGAAAAAGACAAGTACTCCGACAACGACACACCCGGTGTCGTGACGGGTCTTGCATGGACACCTACAGGAGGTGACATTCTGTTTATTGAAACATCGCTCACGCGCGGCAAAGGCAAACTTACGCTCACAGGTAATCTTGGCGATGTAATGAAAGAAAGCGCTGTGATTGCATTGGAGTATTTGAAAGCACATGCGGAACTGCTCGAGTTGAATGACGAAGTTTTTGACACTAAAAATGTGCACATCCATGTGCCTCAAGGCGCAGTTCCGAAAGATGGACCTTCAGCAGGTATCACTATTCTAACGGCACTTGCATCGGCATTTACTGGAAGACGCGTGAAGAAATTCCTGGCGATGACCGGCGAAATTACACTACGCGGAAAAGTGCTTCCGGTGGGTGGTATCAAAGAAAAAATACTGGCTGCCAAACGTGCCGGTATCAAAGAGATTATTCTATCTGAGCGCAACCGCAAAGACATCGACGACATCAACGAGCGCTACCTGAAAGGGTTGAAATTTCATTTTGTGAATGAGATGTACGAGGTGCTGGATAAGGCGCTACTGAAGAGGTAGGGATGTACTGTGCAGCATGCACTTGTTGGGGCTGCAACCCGCAGGAACGTACTGCAGTGCCTCCGCAGACAGCAATGCAATAGGACAACCCTTTTTTGTTATCCACGCAGGAACGTACTGGAGTGCGTCCGCAGACAGCAATGTAATAGGACAACCCTTTTTTGTTATCCGCGCAGGGACGCACCGCAGTGCGTCCGCAGACAGCAATGCAATAGGACAACCCTTTTTTGTTATCTCACTATCCAACAGGCCTGATAATCCGCGCAGGGTTACCTGCAACAATTACATTATTCGGCACATCCTTCAGCACAACCGAACCTGCGCCAACAATACTGTTTTCGCCAATCGTAACGCCGCACAATACCGTAACACTGCTGCCAAGTGAAGCCCCCTTCTTTACACGTATTTCCTCGACGTGCCAGTCAGCATCTGTTTGTATACTGCCATCTGCGTTGGTTGCGCGCGGAAAACGATCGTTGATGAAGGTTACGTTGTGTCCGATGAACACGTTGTCTTCGATATGCACCCCTTCACAAATAAAGGTATGGCTTGAAATTTTGCAGTTCTTACCAATAGTAGCTCCCTTCTGTATTTCAACAAACGCGCCCACCTTACTACCGTCGTCGATGCTGCAACCGTAAGCATTTACAAAATTGAAAATCTTGACATCCTTGCCAACTTGTACGTTGTTGAGAGATTGCTTGTCGGTGTTGATGGTGAGGGTTTCCATTTTAGGTGATAGGTGATAGGTGATAGGTTATAGGTTATAGGTTATAGGTAATAGGTTATAGGTTATAGGTTATAGGTAATAGGTAATAGGTGGTACACTCGTTATTCGCCACTAGCCATTCACAACACTACTTCTCTACCTTGTTCTTTAATTGATATTTGCGCTGCTTCGAGTATGCGTATAGTATTGAGGCCTGATTCGTAACTGGCGATTGGTTTGCTGCCGGTCATGATAGCTTGTATGAAATCGTGTGCCATGCCGCTGAGCGCTTCCTTGATTTCGAGTTTGGGTATGTACACATCACCTACCCTGTAATCTACAAGCACACGCTGCTTTTCTTCATCGGTGCTGACATTGTGAGCGGTGTCATAGATTTTAATCTTCTCGGTAAGCTCTGTATCATTGAACACAACCATCTTCTTATCGCCACCCAATAACATCATTCTAATCTTAACAGGCGATGACCAGGAACAATGGAAGTGAGCAATAAAGTCATGATCGTACTTTACCGTCAGGTAGGCAATGTTTTCGATACCATTGTGAATGTGGCTAATACCCGATGCCTGAACACTCGAAGGCTTAGCAGGTATTAGGTAATCAAGTATTGAGATATCATGAGGTGCCAAGTCCCACAAAACGTTTACATCCTGTTGAATGAGCCCTAAATTGATCCGTGTTGAATCGAAATACTTCACTGAACCTAGCTCTCCGGCATCTATCAGTGCCTTCATTTTCTGAACTGCCGAAGTGTAGAGGAAGGTATGGTCGACCATCAATACCTTGCCCTGTCGGTTCGCCAATTCAATCAACTCTTCGGCATGAGCAACGGTATCTGTCATGGGTTTTTCAAGCAATACATGCTTACCCGCCAACAAAGCCTTTTTGGCCAATTCAAAATGTGTAAACACCGGAGTGGCAATGATGACTGCATCAATTTCCGGGTTGGTCCAGATTGCATCTATGTCGCTCGACACATGAATATTCGGATACACTTTTGACGCCAGAGCTAACCGCTCAGGCCTCAAGTCGACAACAGTATGCACAGAGGCATTGGGTGCAGTGGCAAAATTGCGCACCAGATTGGGGCCCCAGTAACCATAACCGATAATGGCACAATGAATCATTCGTTTTTTTCTATGAGGCAAATATGCCTCAATGACAGCATGATTAAGCACGTGATTGTCAAAATTTGACTCAAACGTACAATTCGCTTAAAAAATGAAAGTCGTCATCACGCAGAACAGTGCGATATCTCAGACCTGCCTCTTCTGCCAAAACCTCCAAAAGCAACTCATCTGGGTATATCCAAGCGAAAAATTCAGACGCTCCTTGGGCACGCACTTCGAACTCAACTTCACTGAATTGCTTGTACTCCATTTCGTCGTTATTCGGGTTCTTGAAATATCGTATGTCAGTCGAATCCCCCAAAATTCGCCCTCCCGGAGCGAGAAGCGTTTTTAAATGAGTAAGCAACCGCACAACCCCCTCTTCATCGCCACCAATTCCGAAGCCATTCATCAACAATAGAATGGTGTCGAAAAGTGGTTCGTTACAATCCAAAACATCTGATTGAATCAAACTTATAACCCCACGGTCACGCATTACCTGGCATGCACCGGAAGACCTTTCAAGTGCGACCACCTCTATCCCCCTATTCTGCAAAACCAGTGAATGACAACCGGCGCCGGCGCCCACATCGAGCACCCTTCCGCTACATTGGTGCAGAGCTTCCACCTCTAGAGCATTCATTTGATGCAAATCCCGGAAAAAATACTCGGTCGACATGCGCGGCTGGGCTATTCCATCAATGAAAAGTTCCATTTCTACGGGCACTTGACGAAAGTGATGTTGCCATATGAATTTACCAATGAGATCACCTTGATAATCTGAATTTTGATCTGCCGGTTTCATGCTGCAAATGAAGTACATTCGTTGAGAGAAATGAAAGCACGGCGTTATGCAACCCTTCTGATTCGCATAACGTCTTTGCATCAGCAGATAATATGACCATGAAAAGATCACTACTCATTTTCGGATTGCTCACATTTTTTTGTCTGGCGAACGCGCAGCTTATCACTACGAGCAATCTTACCGTTGAGCAATATGTGCAAGAGGTTTTGTTAGGACAAAATGTGACTGTTTCGAATATCACCTTCAATGGTGGGTCACCTGCTGTAGTAAGCACAGCGGTAGGTGGTTTCGATTGCACAGATTGCAACCTTTCTATCCCTTCCGGTTTCGCTATGTCGACGGGTGATGTGGCAGGGCTGGTGGGGCCCAATGGCACGAGCTCCTACACGGGCACCGGTGCCGGTGGAATGAATGGTGGCGATTCCGATCTTATTGCTCTTGCCAATGAACTCGGTTCACAGCCGGTTATCAACGACTGGGTAATTATCGAATTTGATTTTGTTCCGCTTGGCGACACCATTCAATTCCAATACGTATGGGGCTCCGAGGAATATTCGGAATGGGTAAATTCCTCGTTCAACGATATTTTCGGATTTTTCATTAGCGGTCCCGGCATCAATGGTCCCTATTCCAACAACGCCGTCAACATTGCGCTTGTTCCCGGAAGTAATTCGCCCGTAGCTATCAATAGTATCAATAACGGCACCGGCAACGCAGGCCCATGCACAAGCTGCGAATATTACAATCAGGATGGCCAATATGCCGCAATCGATTTCGATGCGCCTGAACATACCGACCCTTACTACATGCAACTCGATGGTTATACCGATGTGCTAACGGCCACTGCCATTGTAGTATGCGGCGAAACATTTCATATCAAACTTGCCATCTGCGATACGGGAGACTCAGGATATTCATCGGCCGTTTTCCTTCAGCGTGACTCCTTCTCGAGCAATCTAGTGGTACAGGCCGAATTGGAACTCGAGGCCGGCGGACCGGAAGGAAATACCATGTTTGAAGATTGTGGTGATGGATTCATCGTGTTTAGTCGCCCTGAAAGTGGAAACCCAAACACAGAACTCATAGCCAATCTGGAGTTTACGGGCACAGCCACCATGGGAGTCGATTACACGAACCTACCAACCGAGGTAACCTTCGCACCGGGAGTAATGGAAGTTTCGCTGTATATCGATGCGTTCGAAGATGGCTTACCCGAAGGAAACGAAACGGTTATCATGAATATTACCAACATCGCCGAGTGCGGTGAATCGCTCATCTCCTCATCATTCGAATTCTTCATTGCCGACGTGCCCGAACCCTTGCAAGTGCAAGGAGTGAACTATGAAATTTGTCAGGGTGCGGTTCAAACGCTTGAGCCCATCATAACCGGTGGATATGCCAACTACGGCTATGTATGGAGCACAGGCGAAACCACAGAGACTATCGACGTTACGCCAACTACCAACACCAGCTACATTCTTACGGTATCCGACACGTGTGGCATGCCCAGTGATGACAGCGAGTTTGTAGTAAGTGTGCTTGTAGCACAGGTACTCACTGTTTCCATAACCGATAACGATAATATTCTACCCCTCGACTGCGGCGATTTCGGTACTATCTACGCCAACGTAAGCGGTGGCATTGGACCATACGATTACAATTGGTACGACGACCAAGGAAACCCTATCTGGGGTTTCGAATCGGTTGGTATCAGCTCATGGAATGCGGGAATGGTGTACGTCACTGTTACTGACGAATGCAATTTCGAAGCAACCGATGAAATTGAAGTATTGGTCAATGCACCGGAGTTCACGGCTACTATGCCCGATGTGCATACGGTAACATGCGGGTCTAATTGCAACCTTACCGTGGTGCCAATTGGAGGCAGCACACAAGGTATGGGATACAATTACGAATGGCAATTCAATGGAGCCACCGACTGGGCTTATTGGGGGCTAGCAACCTATGGTGCACCCGCAGTTACAGAAGGCACCATCACGGCCATTGTTTCCGACCAGTGCGGACAAACAGTGGAACTGGAAAGCCAGCTCGTCATTGAAAGCCCGGCGATTGTGCTTTCGCTACCGCAAGACAACAGTGGTAATTGCGCGACGCTATTTAGCATTGATCCGATCATTTCCGGAGGCAGTGGCAACGAGGCCAACTGGAGCTTCAACTGGACGGGCAATGGAACCGCTATCAGCAGCGCTCAATCTCTAAGTTCAACATTTGCAGAAAACACACACATCGTGCTCAATGTGACGGATGTGTGCAATGCCACAGCGATGGCAGAAGCGGATATTACAATAGTCAATCCGCCCATCGATGTAACCCTTGGCGACGATATCAATGCATCGTGTATTGATAATACTCCGTTAAATGCCGATATTCAAGGAGGAAGCGGCGGGGTCCAATACCAATGGATGGTGGATGGTGATGTGGAAGGAACGCTGGCCAATTTCAGCAAGCAATCATTCGCAACTGTGGATGTGATAGTAATGATTGAAGATGCTTGTAATGAGACAGCCACTGACACGCTCACCATTTTCATTCCCGATACTCCACTCACGGCAACTACTGCCGCCGACACCGCCATATGCCCCAATCAATCGGCCTATGTGTGGACCATTCCCTCTGGGGGTGAGGGGCCCTATATGGTAGATTGGAACGACGATATACTTGGCGATTCGGTTGCCGTATATCCTGTCGCAAGCACTAATTATCATTTAGTGGTGCGCGATATCTGCGGACGTCAACTGGAAGACGACGTCTTCGTAGAAGTTATTCCAATTATCGCCAACTTCACCGTGGTATCGCAGGGTAACGACACCTATGAGTTTACCGCCAACCCCGAGCCGGCATGCGACAACTGCTTCACCTATTGGGAATTTGGCGATGGCAATACAAGTAGTGAATGGTCCGTGGTTCATGAATTTGACGGGTTAAGCGATTACACGCCACAACTCACGATGATCAACGAATTGGGATGCACCAACACCCAACAATACCTCGTGTTAAGCTCTGCATATTTCTACGTTCCTAATGCGTTTACCCCGAATGGTGACGGCTTGAATGATGTATTCAAAATTGAAGGTCGTGGATTCGCTGAATACGAGCTTACTATCTTTAATCGTTGGGGCAATGTGATTTTCCACTCTACCGACCCGGAAGATGTTTGGGTGGGTGAAGGCGGTGATAAAGACTATTACGCGCAGAATCAAGTTTACAACTATGTGATTCGTGTAAAGGGTTTCGACACAGAAACAGTTCAGCAGACAGGCAACATTAAGATTTTACGCTAGAAGGGACAAGAAGTAAGTTGAGGCAGCGTAATTACTGCTTTAAAAACTCATAACCTCCTTTGGTTGCTCCCCATACTTGCACGCCTGCGTCGTTCCAACCCTGATCCCAGCTGTTCATGCCCTTGGGACCAATTACTACCCTCGATGTTGTATACGTCGCACCTGAGCGAGTACTCGGACATGAGTGATCTCCAGTGCTTCCTTCAAACTGACTCATTTTCGGGATGAAAGTTAGATGAACCTCACAACCATCGAGTAACTTCAACGAATCGCGTGTAATAGCAGAGAAAACTTCATCTGTCCCCAACTTACCAACGAAGCGCTGAGGTGCGTTCACACTATAGATGTAACTCACGAAGCGTTCGTCGGGTTCCCTTACCACGCGATATATGCGCTGGCGATATGGCTTTTCCAATGCACTGCTCATAGCTTGTTCCACATATAGAAAAAACTCATTCGGGGTGCTTTCCCAGATGGGCTCCATGCGCAGTCGTATATCGAAATAGTCGCTGTCGTTTTTGCTTTGCTGTTCGCTTGAAAAGCTGCCAGACATGTATTCCTTCAGCAAATCGAAATTATCCGAAGACGATGCAGGGACGATATTACTGAAAGCGGAAAACAGCGTCAATACTGCACTCAGTGCAGCTAACAACAACCAATTTTTCATCGTGTTACGATTCGTTTCTTTTCAGCATGATTCGCTGTGCCGGATTGACTATAAGCGGAACTTTTTCAAGCACGGTATCGCTTTCTTCAAGGCCCCATGCATCAATATCCGTAAGGCTTACATGCTTCAGTGCGATGTATGCGTTTGTGATAAAACTGTCGCGCACACTCAAGTCGTTATCGGCTGAGAGGAACTTCTCCAACACCACAAATTTAAAATCGTGCTGGTCGTTGTATTTAGCGTAAGGCTCAGGCTTCGCATTCAAGTCAATTTCTCCACGCTCTACCATTTCATCTACAATAAAACGGAAGAAGCTGTGCAGTCGTGGTTGCACACGGAATCCGAGTTTGATATTAATCTTCACAACCAGGTCATTCTCCAGTTCATCGACCGTGTACTCCCGCGTGTAGGGTTCATTCGAGCGGTCTACGTGAACAAACCAATAGATATCGGCACGCTTGGGTGTCTTGGCCAGAATACTCTCCATGATCTTCTTCTCGACCTGATGATGGAAATTGGCCTTCGTTAGAAACACCAGGTGAGTCGCGTATTTCGGGACAGTAGTATCGTTCGACAACTCGCGCAGTGTCCCGACGTAGTTATCTAAATCTTCGAACTGCAAAAAGTAGTTACTCATTTTACGATACATGTATGTGACCCACATGACATGCAGCAAAACGATGTAAACAATCAGCATCATCCACGCCTCTTTCAATTTTATTATATTGGCTATAAAAAAGGAAGATTCCACAATGGTGAAAACTGCGAATAATATTCCAACCAACCAGCCGGGCCAATGCAACTTATATTCTAAAAAATAAATGAGCAACAGCGTGGTCATCATCATGGTTATCGTAATGAAAAAACCATAGGCTGCCCCCATGGCCGACGATGTTTGAAAATAAAGAACCACACCGATACAGCCTGCATATAGCAACCAGTTCACGCTAGGTATATAGAGCTGCCCCTTTTGTTCCGTGGGAAACTTCATGCTCACCTTCGGCCAAAAATTCAAGTTAACCGCCTCACTTACGAGCGTAAAGGAACCAGAAATAAGCGCTTGTGATGCAATAATTGCTGCCATCGTGGCTATGAATACACCCGGCACAACAAACCATTCCGGCATTATTGCATAAAATGGATTTTTTCCTTCCAAAGACGGCTGGGAAGTAATCCATGCTGCTTGACCCAAGTAATTAAGGACCAAGGTAATCTTTACGAAAACCCAAGACACTCGAATATTATCACGTCCGCAGTGCCCCAAATCAGAGTAAAGAGCTTCCGCTCCCGTTGTACAGAGAAATACCGCACCCAACAACCAAAATCCACCGGGATGTTTGGTAAGCAGATTAACTGCGTAGATGGGATTAAGTGCATTCAGCACATCTGGCCGCTGCATTATTTGATTTAAACCGAGCAATGCAAGCATCGAAAACCAAACAAACATGATCGGACCAAATGTCTTACCAACCAACTTTGTACCGTAGCGCTGGAAGACAAAAAGTAAAGTGATAATAATAATCACAATAGGTATAACGGGCAAGCCCTCGTTCAATATCTTCAAGCCCTCTACTGCCGAACACACAGAGATAGGAGGTGTTATCATTCCATCGCACAACAATGTAGCAGCGCCAATCATTGCTGGCCAGAACAACCAACGTCCTTTGCGCTGCACCAGCGCATAGAGCGAGAAGATCCCGCCCTCACCTCTATTATCCGCTTTGAGAGTGAGTAAAATATACTTGAAGGTTGTTTGAATGGAAAGAGTCCAAAAAACACACGAAACAGCGCCGAACACCAACTCTTCAGAAATAACCCCATGCGCATGATTCATTATTTCGCTCATCACATAGAGTGGAGATGTGCCGATATCACCGTAAATAATACCTAAGGTTACGAGAACTCCTGCTGCGCTGAGCTTTTGTATGTGCGAGGTGGCCATAGTCGCGGAAATTAATGTGCCGAAAGTAGGTGTATAGTATGTGTCATTGTCCTCGCGCTTTCTACTTTTTTCATTAACCGCGAATGGTTCACAGTGCTACATTTGCAGCATGAGCACCGGTGAGATAATCATGATTCTTTTCGTGTACCTTTTGTTCTTCGGAGCGAAGGGTATTCCATCGCTCGCGCAAACCTTGGGCAAGGCGGTGTATCAATTTCGAAATGCAACGAAAGATGTTCAGGAAGAAATCATGAAAGGTGCTTCGGAGGTAAAAAAGCAAACGAGTGGTTTGCGCCTCGATCAAATCGATATGGATGAAGCACCTAAACCTCGCACGGTGGCCACCGAGCCACCGCCCGCCTCACCCGCCTCACCCGAAGAGCATAAGGCAGATAATCGTTCATGAAAGGGCTCGTTGTTTTTTCCGATGGCCAGCAGCAACTCATTTATTATCCTGACTTCTTTTCGCACAGCTATTTCGAGCAGCTTCGCGATGAATTGCCTTGGCAACAAAACGACATCCGCGTTTTTGGCAAATGGCATCGAGAACCTCGCCTGACCTGCTGGTTTGGACCTTCCTACACCTATAGTAACATCCAATGGCCAACGCAGAAATTCCCCGTTGTTCTGCAAACACTTTCCACCGAAATCCAGCGTATTTCCTCCTTTCCATTCAACGCCGTGCTTGCCAATTTTTACCGAGATGGCAACGACAGTATGGGCTGGCACAGCGACAATGAACCGGAAATGGATACCTCGCTAATTGCTTCTGTAACTTTCGGTGGCTCACGGGTTTTCAAATTCCGGCATAAAACAACCAATGCCAAGCTGGACATTGAACTACTCGACCGCTCATTACTTCTTATGCACCATATGCAAAGCGACTGGCAACACGCACTACCCAAGTCGAAGCGCAACATGCAACCGCGGATAAACCTCACCTTTCGAAGCATTATTACAGGGCAATAAAAAAGGGCCGCCGTAGCGACCCTTTTCGATTTATCGTTTTAGAAGCTTATGCTTCGGCTTTCTTACCTGCCCACTTGCGCATATCGACTACGATAGGTGAAGCGATGAAGAGGGTTGAATATACCCCTGAAATAACTCCGATAATCATCGCGAAACAGAATCCGCGGATATCGTCGCTACCGAAGATGAACATCACAAGCAAGGTCAACAATACTGTCATCGACGTGTTGATTGAACGACCCAGCGTGCTGTTCAATGCGTCGTTGATAGTGCCCTCAATAGGTGCGTTTTTGCGACCACTCAAGTATTCACGAATACGGTCGAAGATTACCACTGTATCGTTGATGGAGTAACCCACAACAGTGAGAATCGCTCCAATGAAGTTCTGGTTTACCTCGAGAGAGAACGGCATCACACCATTCAAGAGTGTAAATGCAGCGATAACCACGAGCGCATCATGTATCAATGCCACCGATGCTCCGAGAGCAAAATCCCACTTGCGGAAGCGTATCATAATGTAGGCACCCACGAGCAGCAACGACAGAATGGTTGCCCATGCGGCCTGCTTACGGAAGTCATCACTCATCGTTGGGTCAACTTTGTAAGATGAACCCACCGTGTAATCCGTATTCATTTTTGAAAACCCTTCCGACATCTTCGCGCTCACCATATTCTCAACTTCAGGATTTTCTGAATCAATCATGTAGTTGGTAGTTACTTTGTAGCTCCTGCTGCCATTACCAATACTTTGCACGACTACTGAAGCAGCAGCGCCATTTTCTTCTACAAGCACTGATCCTACGCTGTTGCGCAACTCATCGACGTTCACATCCGAGGCAAAGTCGACGCGCACCGATGTACCACCGGAGAAGTCGACACCCATGTTGAATCCGCGAGTAATCCAAGAGGCAGCACCTGCAAGCATTACAACCATCGAAACAATGTAAAACATCTTACGCTTGGCTACGAAGTCGTAGTTCACCTTGGTAAACCAGTCCTTTGTTATATTACTAGAGAAAGTAATTTGCTTCTTATTTTCCAGACGACGATAGAGAATCAATCGTGAAATGATCAACGCAGTCAGAAGTGTAGTGAAGATACCTATGATCAAGGTAGTTGCGAAACCTTTGATAGGTCCTGTACCTACCAGCAACAGGATTATACCCGTGATTAACGTTGTAGCGTTACCATCGATAATCGCGCTCAAGGCCTTGATGAAACCATCTTTCATCGCAGCACTGATCCCCTTACCTGCACGCAATTCTTCCTTCACACGCTCATAGATAAGTACGTTCGCATCGACCGCCATACCCATGGTGAGTACAATACCTGCGATACCCGGCAACGTAAGTGACCCTTGCATAGAAATGAGTGCACCTATCATAAAGAACAGGTTGGCAATCAAAGCTACGTTGGCAGCCCAACCGGCCCATGCATAATAGAACACCATGTATATTAGGATGAGCACGAACGCGATGATGAAAGACATCAAACCGGCGCTGATGTTTTCTTCACCCACAGAAGGTCCTACGGTTACTTCATCAATAATCTTGGCTGGCGCGGGCAATGAACCTGCCTTCAAGAGACCGGCGAGATCTTTCGCTTCTTGTTCAAGCTTCGACTGATCGGCACCTGTTGCGCGGCCAAATTGAATAACCGAGCTTCCGTTCGGAATTTCACTATTAACGCTTGGAGCCGAAAACACCAAGTTATCCATTACAATTGCAATCGAACGCTTATTATCTGCAGCATTGCGGCGAGTCATATCTCTCCATACAGTAGCGCCTTCAGAATCCATCGTCATGTTTACTTCCACCTCACCGGTAATCATATTGAAGTCCTGGCGGGCGTCTACAATCGACTTTCCATCGAGCTCAGCTTTTCCGCGCAAGCTCTTATCCTTGATACCATAGAGCGCGACCACGTTTTTCTCGGGCTTGGCACCCCACAACAAACGAAGGTCTTGAGGAAGGGCACTTTTAGCCACATCCATATTCAAGTACTTGTTGATTTCAGAAGTGTCGCTTACCATAGCAAAACCAACTACCGGCGTTCCTGCCTGCGGATTAATCTGCAGCTTACGCAGAGGATACTTCCTGCTCAACTCAGCTTCAGTCAACAAGCTGTCCGGACGAACGGTAGTGTCGCGGTATGCGGTGCGAATAGAATCTTGCTGAACAGTTGTGAGTAAGGTATCCTTCAGAGCAACGTTCATCAACGAATCTTTGCGAGCACGATCTGGGTCCTGCGAGTACAAATCGGGGGCAAGCTTTTTACCAATAGTACCATATACTTCGTACAACTTCATGAACACCTCATCGGTGCGGTAGGTATCCCAGAACTCGAGGTTGGCTGTAGCCTTCAATGTTTTGCGAACACGCTCGCGATCGTCAACACCTGGAAGTTCAACCACGATACGGCCTGTAAGCGACTGACGTTGTACGTTCGCCTGCGTTACACCGAATGGCTCAATACGCTTCTTGATGATGTTCTCAGTGTTGTTCAGTGCATCATCAGCTTCCTTGCGCAGTATTTCAATTACTTCATCATCGCTCGACTTTGCAGGGAATTTACCCTTGTTTTCCATCGTATCGAAAATGCGCCACATCTCGAGATTCGATGTGTTGTTTTGCTTCCATGCATCGTAGAACAGGTCCACATATGCTTTTGAGGAACTGCGTTGAGCAATTTTCGCATCTGTAATAGACTTCACAAACACCGGGTTGGCGTTGTTGTCTGAAAGGGCCACAAAGAGATCGGGAATAGAAACTTCCAGAACTACGCTCATACCACCTTTCAGGTCGAGACCTAGATTCAGTTCGCGCTCCTTGAGGTAATTGTAGCTGTGACCAAATACCGGGTAGGCACTGGCATCGGCACTGTCGCGAAGAGCCTTTCTATACAAAGCTGTATAGGCCGAATCTCCAACGGTGTAGGAAACACCGGCCGAACTCAATGAGTCTTCTACAAGTTGGCCGATCTTCTTTTCGTAGCTTCCTGCCACAAATGAGAAAGACAGCGAATACACTACTGTCAGAGAGAGAAGGATCACGAAGATCCATAAAAGCGATTTATTACGCATGTATCTAAACTAAATTGGTAAGTCCTAATTTGTCAAAGGTTGCAAATATAGTAAGGCAGCAACTTTCAAACGCGCGTGAATTGAAACTTTCAACATCAGCATTGTTTGTTGTGGTGCTCGTATCAAAGAAAAAGCACCGCATTGTGCAGTGCTTTCGTCTTTATACATGATTTTATTATGCGATGTAGCCAAGTTCCTTGGCCTGTTTCATCGCAGCCATCAAGCCCAATTTGTTGATGGTTTTCATTCCCTTCGGAGTAACGCGAAGTTCAACCCAGCGCTTTTCTTCTTCCATCCAGAAACGCTTGTATTGCAGGTTCGGGTAGAACTTGCGCTTGGTCTTAATATTTGAGTGAGACACCTTGTGTCCTGATTGAGTTGTCTTTCCAGTAATCTGACATACACGTGCCATAGCAATAATCTTTTTAAAATGGGCGGCAAAGAAACAACAATTTTTTTATAAATCAGCCTTTTGACCTAAAATTTCTTTTCGAAGCAGATTCAGTCCGGCAAAGGAGGCCATATCCATGTTATTTTCTCGGCGCTTGCCCAGTCGCATTTCAATCGATTTACAGCCTGCCGGGCCAGCGACCGCCACATAAATAAGACCTACCGGGTGGCTGTCGGTGCCTCCTCCAGGACCTGCTGTGCCTGTAGTAGCAATGGCCCAGTCGGCAGAGAAGAGTTTTTTGGCACCTTCTGCCATCGCACAAGCCACCTCATGGCTGACCACATTTTTAGCCTCGATTAGCGATGCATCAACATTCAGCTGAGATGTTTTCACATCATTCTTATACGCAGTAATGCCCCCTCTGAAATAATCGCTCGAACCTGGAACTGAAGTAATCAATTTAGACAGAGTGCCACCTGTGCAGCTCTCCGCAACTGCGAGCGTCGATGGCTGTTGCCGTAATAATTCGCCCACAATTTCCTGCAAGGTGTCCTTGTCGTAACCGTAAACGTATTCCCCAACTATGCGGAGAAGCTCTTGCTCGCATTGCCTGAAATCCATTTCAACATCGCGATCTCCTTCGAGGTAACTGGACATGCGCAATTTCACCATACCGGGCGAAGGCAGATAAGCCAATGCGATCTTACGCTCCTCGAGCATTTTCTCCCAGTCTTTCAGTTTATCCGCCAAAAAAGACTCCCCCACACCTGTGGTCAGCACTGTGCGATGGCGAATTACCGGTCGGTGATAGAAAGCCGCCAATTTTCCGAACACCTCATCTTCCATCATCCCCTTCATTTCATATGGCACTCCGGGCATCGATATAAACACTCGATCTTCTCGCTCGAACCACATGCCGCAAGCCGTGCCCCGGAAATTATGAATAACCTTGCAGGCAGCAGGTAATGCTGCTTGCTGACGGTTAACTTCCAACACGGGAAGTCCACGTTGCTCGAAGAAGTCGGTAATTCGCGCAAGCGCTTCCTCATTCATCACCAAATCCGTTTGGAAATAGGAACAAAGAGTATGTTTGGTGATATCATCCTTTGTGGGACCAAGCCCCCCTGTCATGATGATGATTTGACTTCTGGCGGATGCTTCATCCAGCGCTGCCCAAATTTCGGATCTACTATCGGATATCACCACTGTTCTGTTTACCTTGATACCAATGGCATTGAGCTGTTCACCCAGCCAAGCAGCGTTGGTGTTGATGGTTTGACCTATCAATAACTCATCACCAATAGAGATGATCTCTGCTGTTATCTGTTGCAATCGATTTTCCATTCAACGTCCGGTGCCTAGATTATATGTATCCATGATTCAAAGAACGAGTAACAACCATGCATTCAACAAGGTTCAATTTCACCGAAATCGTAGGGCCTTTGAAAAAAAAAATTGCTCCAATGAACTTTTCTCGAATTTTCTTATCAATTTGGCCGTCCATTAATTACCACAATCATGAAAAGACTTGTACTTATTACCCTTTCCTTACTGGCTACCTGGTGCGTTCAAGCTCAGGTAATCTTTTACGTTGAGTCGCCCGAAGAAATTGAAGGCGATTATGAAATGACCTGGTCTGACCCCGCCAATGGCTGGGGTAGCCCCGATTTGAATTTTCCGGAAAACTCGGTTCTCGATACGCTGGTTATGGCGTACGATGGTTCAGCGGCTGATTCACTCTGCTGCGATACTGCCGGAGGCCTTGTGAATGCGTTGGATGTATTTGGTAAAATAGCGGTGCTTTACCGCGGTAGTTGCCAATTTGGTGTAAAGGCAACCAATGCTCAGAATGCAGGTGCCGTGGCTGTTGTTGTCATCAACAATGCCCCCGGAGCACCCATTGTGCCGGCTGCGGGTGATGTTGGTGCCAATGTGACCATCCCGCTTATCATCATCACTCAAGATGCAGGCGCGTTGCTCGTGGAAGCGATTAATTCAGGAACAGTTACCGGTTTCATCGGTTCTAAAAATGGATACTATCCAAATGACATTGGCATGTGGCCAAAAGATCTATTGGTTGCCCCATCGACCCTTGTTCCATCGCTCGTTTCTACAAACGAAACAGAATTCGCGGTGCCATTGGGCTCATGGGTTTATAACTTCGGCTACAACGACCAAACTGCTGTCAGAATGCAGGTTACCGTCAATTCGGAGGCTGGTGTGGTATACACAGAATCTTCTGAATCCGTTGACCTTATTGCCGGTGATAGCATTTATTTCGCTATGCCCGACTTCGCTGCCTCAAGCTATGCCGGATACTACGACATCAGTTATGCACTATTTTCTGACTCTTTAGATTCGTTTGTCTCGGACAATGCCCGCAACGCGTCTTTCAAAATGAGTGATGAGTATCTCAGCTATGGCGCGTTGGACTCTACCACACAGTTGCCGGTTCCTGATGCATTTTACAGACCGAGTGACAACACCGGTGACTTTATGAGTTGCATCTATTTCCGCAACCCCAATGCCAGCAGACTGTTCGCGGAAGGTATTGAGTTTGCTGCAACGACAGCAACAACCGATTCACTGACCAACCTGTATTTCGAATCGGTACTGTACGAATGGAACGACGACTTTACTGATTTGAATGACCCAAACCTCGCTTTCGACAATTTGAATGCGATAGCATACGGCGAATACTACTACGACAGCAACCTGCAGAATGAATTGGTTTACTCACCCTTCGATCCGGGTACAGAACTCGAAGATGATGTTCGTTATCTGTTCTGTGTTTCAACAGCGGCGACCAATGTATACATCGGTTTCTCGACTGAACATGACTATGATGAGCGACTCAATTATACCCTCGAGCCTGTTGGCCCAATCAACGACAATGGAACCTGGTATTCTGCCGGCTTTGGTACCGATGTAGTGCCTTGCTTGCTTGCCAAGCTAACGGATGTTTCGTTGGGAGTTAATGCTCAAAACACTTCTTCTTCTGAATTGACTGCATTCCCTAACCCAAGCTCAACTTTCATCCAGATTCCACTCGGAAAAGAGGATTGGAATTCACTTGAAATGTATGATCAGAAGGGAGTATTGGTTTCATCGCGCTCACTCGATTCCGTTAAAAATAACGTGCGTGTAGATGTAACAACCTTGCAAAATGGTCTATACACCCTGCGACTCATGAACAATGCTGAGCAACGTAACTTCAAAGTACTTGTTTCGAAATAACCTCACGTTGTTTCCAACAACTTAAAATTGATGAGGCTGCCTTCTTCGGGCAGCCTCTTCTTTTTTCTCCCATTTCTGCGCTTAATCCATTATTGCGTTAGATTTTTTTTACCTTTCCACCCAATTAACCTCAAAACATTAAGTCATATGAGAAAATTATACTTATTGGCAGTCGCTTCAGTTGTTTCCTGCGCGGCTTTCGGTCAAAGCCGAAAAGCAATCGCACCGGTGAATAGCCCGCAGCGCACGGTGAGCATCGAGCAACCCTCGTTGCAAAACACCCCTTCAGCTGAGCCTGTTCAGAAGAGCAAGCAAAAGCCAACAGCCTATCCCATTAACCCTGCTGCAAAATCAATGACTTTGTGGGAACAGGTGATTGGCACCACTACCTACGACAACCAATCCAATAACTCTTGCCAGCAACGTATCGTGGTCGACAACAGCGGGATGGCACGAGCCACCTGGATGCTAAGCACCGCTGCAAACTCAACTAGCTGGCCCGATCGCGGCACAGGATATAACTTAGGAATGGATGAAAACTGGGATGCAGAGCCCGTCGATCGTATAGAAGATTATCGATGCGGTTGGCCGGGCATTATGCTCACCGGCGATGGTAGTGAAGCATACATGAGCCATCTTGGAGTTGATTCCATAGCTTTCGTTAAGCGCGACGCATTGGGAAGTGGTGCCTGGACCACCAGCCGTTGCCCGGGCACAATTTCGAACGACTTTTTGTGGCCTCGTTCAGTGGTAGATGGCAATACTATACACGCGGTAGCATTGAGTGCACCTTCCGGGTTGAACGGCACACCGGCCTTTGGTATTGATGGCAACTTGCTCTACTGGCGCTCAACCGACAATGGCGCTAGCTGGGATATACTCAACCATCATTTCGCGGCCCTGGATTCACTCAACTACAAAAATATCGAGGCAGACTCGTATGCTATCGACGCTCGCGACGGTAAAGTAGCAATCGCCATCTTCAGTGAAGATTGCGACACCCGTCTAATCACAAGCAACGACAATGGTCTTACCTGGAGCTCACAAATTATCTGGGATTTCCCGATATTCGGCTATGTTGGAGATTCTTTGAGCGACATCGATCTCGATGGTATTGCAGATACAATCGTTACTACTGACGGAACAGGTGCATTGTTACTCGACGAAAATGGAGTAGCGCACGTAACCTTCGGACTATTTCAGTTCCTCGATGATGTTTCCGGCGATGGTCAGTACACCATTTTCCAGCGCGAAGAGCTCATGTACTGGAATAGCAACTGGCCAACCGATTCACTGATGGTAATAGGCCTCCCTGAGGAAAGTGCCAACGATGCCGACGACGTTATGACTTACACCATCGACAATGTTCCTGATTATCGTACAAGCCTTTCATCGATGTCGACGATGGCAGAAGGTGATGACGGAAGAATATATGTTGTGTTCCGCTCAGCTGACGAAGAATATCTCGGAGATCAATTGTTTAGCCACCTATATGTTACTACCAGTAGTGACGGCGGTGACACTTGGGAGTCTCAAGTTGAATTGACACCAGATCTCGAATTCAATGAATATGAATATGCCTTTCCATCGATGCACAACCGTGTGACCGACAAATTGCACATCGTAGTGCAGCGCGATACTGAACCGGGCATGAATGTGCGTGGTGACCTGGACCCATGGGATAACAACGACATTGTTTATCTGGCGATTACTCCGGACTTCGACATCACTGAAAATGTGAATGAAAGTGCTGCGTCTGTGCAAATTAATTTGTACCCCAATCCATCAACAGGTATCGTGAATATCGCAGGCGAGAACCTTGCAAACGCTCCTGTGCGGGTGTTCAATGCCCTCGGCAGTGAGATTGTTTATACGCGCATTGGCAAAAACATGACAGGTACCGACCGGGCTTCATTCGACTTCACTTATCTGCCTGCAGGAACCTACACCTTGTCGGTTGGAACAGGCGAAAATCAAGTCAGCAAGGAATTGGTCATTCAGCACTAAAAAAAATCCGCATCGATTTCGATGCAACATAGGATGAGTCGCGCAAGCGGCAGATTTCAAGAGGTCGCATATGCGACCTCTTGTTTTTACTACCTTCGCCTCATGCAAGGTCAGGCACAATTAAAAGTCACCCTACTGCAATTAATCAGTACCTCTGTAACATTATTGGTTGCTGATTATTTGATGGATTCCATTCGATTTGAACAGCCATGGGTCGCCATTGTAACAGCCATAGTACTTGCCTTACTCAACGCTTTTCTAAAGCCTCTACTCGTGCTGCTCACTATACCGGCCACCCTATTCACGCTGGGTCTCTTCCTATTGGTTATCAACGCAGCCATTCTCATGATTGCCGATCAAATCGTTGATGGTTTTTATATCGATGGCTTTTGGGCTGCTGTTTTTCTAGCGTTGTTCATCTCGCTCGTAAATAGCTTGCTTGGCGGTAACGTTCGGGTGGTTCGACATACCAACGAAGGCGAATGAGAGTAACGGACTGTTTTTATTGACATCCGATAAACATCATTCCTTCCTGTCGACGAGGCACATTACTTTCGCCACACAATTTATTTACTATGAAGTTCTTTATTGACACAGCCAACCTAGCGCAAATTCAGGAAGCGCATGATTTGGGCATACTAGACGGCGTAACCACCAACCCATCTCTCATGGCCAAAGAGGGTATTTCGGGAAAGGACAACGTCATGAAACACTACAAGACCATCTGCGATATTGTGGGCGATGGCGATGTAAGTGCTGAAGTTATTGCGACCGACTTTGCAGGCATGGTTTCCGAAGGGGAAGAATTGGCTGAATTGCATCCCAACATTGTCGTCAAAGTCCCTATGATTAAGGAGGGTGTGAAGGCACTGAAATATTTCAGCGACAAAGGCATTCGCACCAACTGCACCCTCGTTTTTTCAGCGGGGCAAGCATTGATTGCTGCAAAAGCAGGTGCGTCGTATGTATCGCCGTTCATCGGTCGTCTCGACGACATTTCAACCGATGGCTTGGATCTCATCGAACAGATTCGTGTTATCTACGACAATTATGGCTACGAAACGGAAATTCTCGCTGCTAGTGTGCGCCATCCGATGCACATCATCAAGTGTGCTGAAATTGGAGCTGATGTGATGACAGGCCCGCTCAGTGCCATCGTGGCCCTCATGAAGCATCCGTTAACTGATAACGGTTTGGCGCAGTTCCTTGCCGACCACGCGAAAGCAGCGAAATAGGCACTGGGGAATAGGTAAAAAGGAATAGGTTATAGGTAGAAGTATCGGAAAACAGTTAACACACAGCAAGTAATCAGCTCAAGGCTCCCAATCCCCAGTATCCAGTATCCGGTACCCAGTATCCAGTATCCAGTACCCAGTATCCAGTACCCAACAATGCTTCTCCCCATCCACCCCGCCAACCCCGACCCACGCAAGATTGCGCAAGTGGTCGAGTGTCTTCGGAAAGGCGGAATCATTGTGTATCCGACCGACACAGTCTACAGTATGGGTTGCGATATGCTCCATCCGAAAGCTCTGGAAAAACTGGCCCTCATCAAGCAAATAAAACTGGAGAAAGCGAACTTCTCGCTGGTTTGTCACGACCTCAGTCATCTAACGGAATACAGCAAACAGTTGAGCAATCCGGTATACAAACTTATGCGAAGCGTATTGCCGGGGCCTTACACATTCATTCTCGAAGCAAGTAAGGCCATCCCGAAAATATTTTCAGATAGAAAAAAAACAGTGGGTATTCGCGTACCCGACAATGCAATCGCACGTGCCATCGTGCAAGAACTCGGGCATCCAATCGTGTCTACATCTGTGCACGACGAGGATGCTATACTGGACTATACCACGGATGCTGAACTCATACACGAGAAATGGAGCAACCGAGTCGACCTAGTGATTGACGGCGGACCGGGTGGGCTCGAGCCCTCGACCATCATCAGTTGTGTCAATGATGAGATTGAAGTGCTGCGCATTGGAAAAGGAAGCGTTGAGGAGATTTAACCTTCCCTTTTGCCATAACTGCGCAGATGAGCGAATGCATCTCCAATACACTCAATAATATCGCGGGCAATCATAGAATCTGCCCCGCGCACATCAGCAGCCACATCGCCTGCTAACCCGTGAAGAAATACTCCCATAAGACTTGCATCGATAGGCTCATAACCCTGTGCAAGCAAGCTCCCTATCATACCACTCAATACATCACCACTACCCGCGGTAGCCATACCCGGATTACCTGTTGCATTGATATATATAGAACCATTTGGAGCGGTTATGCGCGTATGCGCTCCCTTAAGCACAATAAAGATTCTCAGCTCACTCGACATTTTTAACTGTGTCTCCAATCGGTCGAAACTGGAGTGATGCGGACCAAACAATCGATCGAACTCTCCCACGTGAGGAGTTATAACTGATCCTGCAGGCACACGCTTCAGCCATCCCTCTCGCGCCACTATGTTGAGCGCATCGGCATCCGCAATAACCGGAAGTTTACCATTGCCGAGCCATCCGTCGACCAGCTTGGTAGCCTCGGCACCTGTGCCAATGCCGGGACCAATAACAAGAGCCGTTGCACCCTCCACCGCCTCAAATCGATCGCATGTATCCTTGCCTGAACCAATCTTACAAATCACCTCTGGCAACGTTGTTTGCAGCAACGAAAGCCCACATTCCGAAAGACAGGCAGTAACTTTACCTGCACCCGCTCGCAACGCTGCGTATGAAGAAAGCATCGCAGCGCCCATCATACCCCGACTGCCGGCTATCAACTGCACATGTCCGCGCGTTCCCTTATGCCTGTACTTATAAATCGGACGTAGTATGTGAGCCGTTTCCACATCATCGATATAATGCCAGTTACAAGGCTCATCCTCGGCAAACTCCGGGTCAAGCCCCAACGGAACAACGACCATTTTTCCCACGTAGCAATCATTTTCCGGAAAGAGCATGGATCGCTTAGGCACTTCAATCGTAAGTGTAATATCCGCATTTACGATGGCCCCGTCCTGCTCCTCCATTTTATCGGCATCCAGTCCGGTTGGAATATCGATCGAAACTATTGGATTGGTAAGCACATTGATTTCATCTATCAAGTCGGCCAGCCAACCTTCAATGGGTCTATTCAAACCTGAACCAATAATGGCGTCAACCACCACATCGTCCCACTCGACATCGAGCACGTCAGGCATTTCATTTATAAAATCGAGCGGTATGTCACCATCAAGGGCACGCTGCAAATTCAATCGAAAATCGTTGCTGCCTTTTTTCGGATCACCCACTACAATAACATCAACGTTCATCTGCTGCTCGTGAAGCAAACGCGCCATGACCAGCCCATCGCCGCCATTGTTACCCGTGCCGCAGAAAAAAACATAGCGGCCTCCCGGTGCCTTGTCGACAAGCATCTCTGCGCATGCACGCGCAGCTCGCTCCATCAATTCAGCAGATGAATTATTAAATGCTTCCATCGTGGCCTTATCCCACGATTGAAGTTGTTTGCGGTTGAATAGTTTCATATAACACTTTATCGTACAAATTCAGAATTTCATACCATGCCAGCCATACAAGGTATGAAATACATTCCACATTCCCTCGTTCGCAAGTTTGCCCGCCGGTGAAATCGCGCCCGTTTGACACCGTTAATTTCACTAGCTGGTATTAACTGCTGTATTTCCCATGAAAAAGCTTCTATTTCTCACATTGCTTGTTGTAAGTGGCTTGCGTATGCATGCTCAGCCACCCATCGCGTATTACGACAATACTCGTCTCTATCGAGAAGCGCTGGAACTCTTCGACCACGAAAAATATGTGGCGGCCATGGAGAAGTTTCAGGAGTACATCGGATTGGAAAAAAATCCGCAACACGCCTTGCGCATTAACTCAGAATATTACAGCGGTATATGCGCCCTTTATCTTCTTCATAAAGATGCTGAATACCGCCTGGAGCAATTCGTAATTGAACATCCGGACTCGCCCTGGAAAATTCGCGCATTCTTCGAACTGGCGACTTTCAATTATCAAAAAAAACAGTACAAAAAAGCGCTGGAATGGTTTGAACAAGTGGATGAGCGGGACCTCAATGCAGAAGACAAAATCGAACTGCGCTTCAAACGTGGGCATAGTCTTTTTGAAACGGATAAAGCCTCCGCGGCGCGGCAAGACTTTCTGGAGGTAAAGCAGCAAGAGGGTATTTACCGGAAAGCCGCCATCTATTATTACAGCCACATCGCTTACGAGCAGGATGATTTGCAAGTTGCGCTTGACGGGTTTAAAGAACTGGAAAGTGATGCTTCATTTAAAAGTATAGTTCCATACTACATCACGTACATCTATTACAAGCAGAAAAACTACGACGAAGTATTGAAATATGGCCCGGGCGTATTGCAGCAGGCAGAGGCAAATTCGACGAAACGCGTCCCGGAAATATCACGCATCATCGGTGATAGTCATTGCATGAAAAAGCAGTACGCAGAGGCCGTACCCTATTTGGAGGCGTATCACAAGGCAGCAACCGCCAACGATATTACCCGAGAAGATCACTATCAATTGGCCTACGCCTACCACCGCAGCTCGCAATGGGAAAAGGCCATTGCCGAATACAAGAATTGCACTGAAGGTAATGATGAGCTTCACCAAAAGGCATCGTATAACCTTGGAGAATGTTATCTGAAAGCCGATCAAAAAGAATATGCGAGAAATGCGTTCTCGGAGGCAGCAGATATGAGCATTAATTCGGAAATTCAAGAAGATGCTTTGTTCAATTACTCGAAGCTGGCTTTCGAACTTTCGTACAACCCATTCCACGAAGCAATCACTGCTTTTGAAGATTATCTCAATAAATACCCCAACAGTAAGCGACGCGATGAGGCGTATGAATTCTTGCTGAATGTATACATGCGCACGCGCAACTATGATAAGGCGCTGGCTTCACTCGATAAAATTCAAAACAAGGATAACCGAGTGAAAGAGGCATATCAGGTGGTAGCCTACAATCGGGGCGTTGAGCTCTTTCAGGCCGAAAAATTTACCGAATCAGAAAAGTACCTGGATCGCGTAGCTACCTACCCCATAAACCCCACAGTAAGCGCCGATGCCAAATACTGGAAGGCCGAAATAAGTTATCGTCAGGGCGAATACAACAAAGCCTCGCAACGCTTTGCAGCATTCATCAATGAACCCGGTGCCTACAATTCAGAATATTATGGCATGGCTCACTACAGTCAGGGGTATGCGTACTTCAAAATGGCGAACGCTGAAGATAACGATGAAACGGCCACGTCTTTCTATAACAACGCGAATACAGCATTTCGAAAGTACATCGACGGCACACACGGCAAAGAAAGTAAGAAGGAAAGCGACGCCTGTGCCCGGGCAGCAGACTGCTTTTACGTCAATAAAAACTATTCGCAGGCCATTATTTATTACGACAAATCTATCGCCATTAACAAAGCCGGCTCCGAATACGCTGCCTATCAAAAGGCCATGTGCTATGGGTATGACGGACAGCCCGAGAAGAAATCGTGGGTATT
>Ga0315902_10001710_pt1 | contig 35000 bp, 25 predicted proteins | sample LakEriMetagenome_9_FD_203523 | JGI IMG/M metagenome (GOLD analysis project Ga0315902, IMG submission 203523) | Freshwater fungal communities from buoy surface, Lake Erie, Ohio, United States - Buoy 12 MA117 | ecosystem: Environmental > Aquatic > Freshwater > Lake > Lake biofilm | place: USA... | reverse complement strand
TGAGATCACCGAGACGCTGGCCGCCTACAACCTGGCGAATCCAGACAAGCCGGCTGCGCCGTTTGCGATCAACCAGATCGTCCACAAAAGCAATGACCGCCTCGAGCACGATATGCAGATGGTGTTGAAGTACAAGGTGCCGATCATCATCACCTCGCTGGGTGCGCGGACCGACGTCAATGATGCGGTCCATAGCTATGGCGGTGTGGTGATGCACGACATCATCAACAACGCCTTCGCCCGCAAGGCGATCGAGAAGGGCGCTGACGGCCTGATTGCGGTGGCGGCGGGCGCCGGTGGTCATGCGGGCACCAAGAGCCCCTTTGCGCTGATACAAGAGATTCGCCAGTGGTTCGACGGTCCGATCGCGCTCTCGGGCTCGATCGCCACCGGCGGTGCGGTGCTGGCAGCGCAGGCCATGGGCGCTGATTTTGGGTACATCGGTTCGGCCTTTATTGCGACGCAGGAGGCCCGTGCGTCCGAGGCCTACAAGCAGGCGATCGTCGACTCCAACAGCGACGACATCGTCTACTCCAGCCTTTTCACTGGCGTGCATGGCAACTATCTCAAGCCCTCCATCGTGGCGGCCGGTCTCGATCCGGACAAACTGCCCGAGTCGGATCCCAGCGCCATGAACTTCGGCGGTGACGCCAAGAAGGCCTGGAAGGACATCTGGGGCTGCGGCCAGGGCATCGGCGCGGTCACTGCGGTGACGTCCACCGCCGATCTGGTGGCGCGTCTGGCGCACGAGTACCGCGAGGCGAAGGCGCGGATTTGCGCGTGATGCGCGGCGTATTTCAAGAAGCTGAATAGGCGTAAGGCTGAGAAAATAATTTGAGGTTCGCAACCTAGCATCCTGGGCAAATTGCCTAGGACTGTCCGTTGCGCTACCTGCACCGTCTTTTCTTCACTCGCCATCTTTTCGCCTCCTTCCTGGCCGGACAGGCCTTGATGGCTGGGGCGCAATCGTCGCTTCCCGATCCATCGACCGATCCCGATCCGCGTCTGCCGGTGGGTGAGACGCCGTGCTTCACCCTCGTTCGCATCGCGCTCGAGGGCGACGCGGCCGAACAATTTCAATGGGCGCTTGACGCAGCCAACCAGGCGGGCCGCGAGGGCGAGGAACCTGCGCTTCATCGTTGCCTCGGGCGTGAGGGTATCGCGCGGGTCATGCAGCGTATCCAAAGCGCCATCATCGCGCGGGGCTTCGTGACTACCCGTGTCCTGGCGTCGGAGCAAGACCTGTCCACGGGGGTGCTGCGTCTCACGCTCGTACCAGGCCGTATCTGTGCGGCCCGCTTGGCGTCCGATGCACAGGGGCGCGGCACGCTCTGGAATGCCTTGCCCACCGCGCCGGGCCAGCTTTTAAATCTGCGTGACGTTGAACAGGCGCTCGAAAACCTGCAGCGTCCACCTTCGGTCGAGGCCGACATCCAGATTACGCCTTGCGAGTCGCAGTCAGGCGGTCTTGCGGTGCGACCGGGCGAAAGCGAGCTCGCTATTCAGTGGAAGCAGCGTCTGCCATTTCGCCTGGGACTGTCGATCGATGACAGCGGCACGCGTGCCAGCGGCCGCTATCAAGGCGCCCTGACGTTTTCCTATGACAACGCCCTGAACCTCAATGACCTGCTCTATCTGAGCGTGGTCCAGAACCTCCAACGCGTCGGGGATGGCGCCGGACAAGGCGAGCAAGGAACGTGGGGTCGCACCGCGCACTACTCGCTGCCGTTTCGACACTGGCTGCTGGCCTTCAATGCGAGCAGCCATCGCTTCTACCAAAACGTGGCGGGCATCACTCAGAGCTATGTCTACCGAGGCGAGTCCAGCACGCAAGACATACGCGTGTCGCGCCTGGTGCACCGCGACGCCGTCACCAAAAGCCATATCTTTCTTCGAGGCTGGAGCCGGCAATCGCGCAACTTCATTGACGACACCGAAATCGAGGTGCAAAGGCGCCGCACCGCGGGTTGGGACCTGGGCGCACAACACCAGCGCAGGGTCGGGCATGCGGCTTGGGATCTGACCCTGACCTACCGGCGCGGCACGGGTGCCTGGGGTGCGCTGCCCGCGCCCGAGGATGCCTTTGGCGACGGTGCGTCGCGACCTCGCATCACCCTCGCTGACATTTCTTTTGTTGCGCCTCTGAGGTGGGGGGAGCAGCAGGGGCGCTACCGGGCCATGGCCGCCGCGCAGTGGACACGGCAGGCCCTGGTTCCTAACGATCGCTTTGCGATTGGCGGGCGTCATACGGTGCGTGGCTTTGATGGCGAGCGCGCGCTCTCGGCTGCACGTGGCGCCTGGCTGCGACAAGAACTGGGATGGCGGCTGGCCGATAGCGGCCAGGAGCTGTATCTGGGTGTGGACCACGGTCAGGTCGGCGGCGCCGCCAGCGAAAACCTGGTGGGCACCCGTCTGACGGGTGCAGTCATTGGTCTGCGTGGCGGTTATCGCCAGGCCAGTTGGGATGCTTTTTTAGGGCGCCCCGTCCAAAAGCCCGGCCTTTTTCGTACCGCCGACTACACGGCGGGTTTCAGTTTCAACCTGTCCTTCTGATCGCCCCGGGAACGACCATGGTCCTACGCCTACTTTTGATCGCCCTGGCCTGTGCCGCTGCATCACCGGTCGACATCCAGGCCCAAATCGTGGCCGATCCGAATGCGCCCAGCGGCCAGCGTCCCACCGTCTTGCGAGCCGCCAATGGGGTCACCCAGGTCAACGTGCAGACGCCCAGCGCAGCCGGCGTCTCGCGCAACGCCTATCGGCAGTTCGACGTGGACGCTCAGGGCGCCATCCTCAATAACAGCCGCACCGATACCCCCAGCGAATTGGGCGGGTGGGTTCAGGGCAACCCCTGGCTGGCGCGTGGGCCGGCGCGGATCCTTCTCAATGAAATCAACAGCGGTGATCCCAGTCGCTTGGCAGGGCGCGTCGAAGTCGCGGGTACACGCGCTGAGGTCGTGATTGCCAATCCCTCAGGTATTAGCTGCAGTGGCTGCGGCTTCATCAATGCGAGTCGTGCCACCTTGACGACCGGTACGCCGGTGATATCAGACGGTGCCTTGCAGTCGTTTCGGGTACAGGGCGGCAGCCTTTCGATCGATGGCAAGGGGCTGGACGTCAGAGGGACTGACTATGCAGTCTTGCTGGCGCGCAGCGTACAGATCAATGCCAAGGTCCATGCGAAGAATTTGGCGGTGGTCACGGGCACGAGCGAGGCGAGCGCCGCGGGCTTGCTCGATTCCCCCGGCGCCATCACGCCTATCCCCGGGTCATTACCGGCGCCGCGCGTCCTGCTGGACGTGTCGGCTCTGGGCAGCGTGTATGCCGGCAAGATTTTTCTTTTGGGGACCGAAGCCGGTCTGGGCGTTGTCCAAGCGGGTCGGCTGTTAGCCGATGACGAGCTCACACTGAGCACCCAAGGCTGGCTGACGCAATCGGGTCGTCTCCAAGCGGGCAACACACTGCGCGTGACCGCTTCGAGCGTGGACAACACGCGGGGCACACTCACCGGTGCTGACGTTGCGATTGATGCGCCGGGCGGCGCGGTCTTGAACGATTCCGGTGTGATCGCTGCGACCCAGAAACTGCGTATCGAGAGCGCAAGCCTCAACAACGCGGGTGGCCAAATCATCAGCGACGCTCAGATTCGCATTCGCGTGCAATCTTTGGATAACCACGCGGGGCTGATCCTGGCGGACGACGATCTCTGGGTAGCGACTGGCTCCACGCTCGCCAATGGCACGGGTCTGATGGTGGCTGGACGCCAGTTGCGGGTCGATACGGGTGATCTGTCGTTGGGGCGCGGTGGCCGTCTTGTTTCCGATGGCGCTGTGCAAATCGCCGTCGAGCGCGATTTCTCGAACCGGGGACTGGTGGATGGCGCAGACGTTCGCATCGATGCCAAGACAGTTTCTAACCAGGGAACGGGTCGCCTCTTTGGAGATCGCCTCTCGATCGGTGCCGACACCCTCACCAACGATACGGAAACCATCGCAGGCGTACGCGAGGACGCCGTGATCGCCGCGCGTGAGCGCCTGGACATTGGCGCGCGTGAATTGATCAACCGCGAGCACGCGCTGATTTTCAGCGGCGGCACGGCGCCAGATGCCCTGTCGATCGGTGGTGCGCTGGACGCCCAGGGCCGTGCGACGGGTTCCGCCGAGCATGTCGTCAATCGTTCCGCCACGATCGAGTCGCTGGGAGGGTTGCGTCTGGATGCCCAGCGCCTGGATAACACCAACGCCCACTTTTCGACTCAAATCGTCGAGACCTTGGCACCGACCTCGCGTCAGTACATCCAGCCCCAGGGTGGAGCCATGCTGCCTGCCGAACTTTTTGTGTGGGAAGGCTGGAGTCGGGCGGGTCGCTATCGCTTTCGCTCCGATCCCTCGGTGGGCTCAGGCGCCGTATTGGGCCAGTCACCGATCCCTCGGGTGGGCGAGCAGACCTGCACGGGCGACGATGATCAGCCGGTCTGCACGCGGGTGCCGGGTGCCGACTACCCGGCGGGCCACGCAGCCTGGGCTTATTTCGCGCAGCAAGCTCCGGATCCCGAGCCGGCGCCCCCCACATTGCGCGAGCCCGTCCCGCCCGCGGCCGACCGGGCCGGGACGTGTTCGGCAGGACCCGCGCAAGACGCAGTCGCGTGTCAGGCCTACACCGATGAACTGGCTGCCTACCAGTTGGCGCATGCGACGTACACACAGGTTTGGACCGATTACCAGGTGCGCCGAAGCGCCTGGGAGTCGCAGACGGATGACCGTTACGCCCTGCTCGATGACCGGATCGAGGCCTATAACGCCAGCTTTTCGGGCCGCTACATCCAGAACTGGACCCAATACGCCGTCACCCGGACCGAGCGGGAAACCCGTGTCCTGAGTTCGGATCCAGGGCGCATCCTGTCTGGGGGTGATATGCATCTTCGAGGTGGTGATCTGGTCAACGACAAGAGCCAGATCGTCGCAGGCGGTGCGCTCACGGGGGATTTGTCTCAGTTGCGTACCGTTGAAGCCGAGGGGGTCCGCATTGTGAGCGAGTCGGGAACCAGCCAATACACGGCCAGTCGCTGGCGCGGGGGCTTCAAGCAGTATCACCAGCGGGATTGGGCGGCGGTTGTGCCCTACGCACCCGCAGACGAGGTTACGCCCATTGTGTTGCCCGTGGCCCAGCGCCGTTCCCAGGTGGGCGCAGCCTCCGGCGTAGGCGCTGCCTCACCGATTGAAGTTCGCAGTGCACCGACAGCCGGGAATTCGGGCGGCCAGCAGGTGCGCACTCTCGCGTCTGCAGCATCCGTGTCCTTGCCATCATCTGGCCTCTTTCGAGCCACGGACGATCCGATCTCTCCCTATTTCATCGAGACGGATCCTCGCTACACAGAGCGCGGCCAATGGCTGGTCGGCCAGCCACCATCTCCTTCGGGCCTGTTTAAACGATTGGGTGACGCGTTTTATGAGCAGCAACTCATACGCGATCAAGTTCTGAGGCTCACGGGGCAGCGGTTCCTGGTGGGTTTTTCCAGTGACGACGCTCAGTACCGGGCGCTCATTCAGGCGGGTACGACCTTTGCGCAGACGCAGTCCTTGCGTCCAGGCGTGGCGCTGACCGCCACGCAGATGGCGCAGCTCACGTCCGACATGGTCTGGCTGGTCTTGTCGCAGGTCACCTTGCCCGATGGGCGCACGGTGCAGGCCCTTGTTCCCCAGTTGTATGTCGTTGTGCGTCCAGGGGACCTCTCGGACATCGGAACACTTTTGGCAGGTCAATCGGTGGACTTTCGCTTGGCCGGTGATTTGACGAATCAAGGAACGATCGCCGGCCGCAGGAGTGTGGTGATGAACGCCGAGAACATCCGCAATCTCGGCGGACGGGTCTCTGGCCAAGAGGTCGCACTCATGGCTGAGAGCGACCTGGACAACGTGGGCGGCGAGATCAGGGCTGGGAGCGCGTTGACCGTGCAGTCAGGCCGTGACCTGCGGGTCGAATCGACCGTGCGGACCCAGCGAGCGCAGGCGGGTCTGTCAAGTGGCGAGCGAACGCATATCGATCGGATGGCGGGGCTGTATGTGACAGATCCCGCAGGGCGTTTGTTGGTAAGTGCGCAGAGAGATCTGGTGATCAAAGGGGCGCAGGTCATGACAGATCCTCCGCAAAGTGGTAAGGCGGCAGGTCAAACCGTCATCCTCGCGGGAAGGGACCTGCGGCTGGAAAGCGTTCAGATCTCAAATCAAACGAACACCGTCGCGGACGCGCGCAACTTGATCTACGAATCCAGCCAGCGCGATGTGGGCTCCGAGGTCCGCGTGGGAGGCGACCTCGTGATGTCTGCAGGCCGAGACCTGGTGGCGCAGGCCGCTCGGATCGAGGGGCAGACGGGTGCAGTATTGCTCCAATCCGGTCGCGACATGGAAATCACAGCAGGTCAGGTGCGGGAGCAGCGTGACGAAGCACACCAGATGACGAGTCGGGGGCTGCTCTCATCGAAAACTCGCAGCACGCGGGACACGCTGGACGCAACACAGGCGGTGGAGACGACGGTATCCGGCGAGGAGGTGCGGATGATCGCTGGCCAGGATATGACCGTGAAAGGCAGCCAGATCGTGAGCACAGACGGAACGTCTGCAACCGCTGGACGTCGCCTCGTCATCGAGGCCGCCTCGGAGACGCGCCGCGAGACCCATGAACAGCGCGAGACCCGCAGTGGCGTCTTCAGCTCAGGGGGTGTGGGCGTCACGCTCGGGAGGCGTGACGTGCAGTCCAGACAGACGCGTGTTGAATCTGCACTGGCGCCGTCCACCATCGGAAGCACTGCAGGCACTGTTGTCCTTCAGGCGGGCGAAACCTACCGCCAGGAGGCCAGTGAGGTCGTTGCGCCGCAAGGTGATGTCTCGATCGCCGCACAGGAGGTCGCGATCGTGGACGGGACGCAGTCGGTTCGCACAGAGACCCACTCAAAAATTCAGCAGTCCGGTGTGACGGTGGCGATCACGAACCCGGTGATCACCGCCGCCCAGACCACACAGCAGATGGCCCAGGCAGCCAGTGACACCCGTGATCCACGTATGCGCGCACTGGCAGCAGCGACCACGGCGTTGGCCATCAAGCGCGCAGCCGAGGCCGTCAAGGCCCAGCCCGATACCGCGGGCGGTGTCGGTGTGAGCGTGAGCATCGGCACCAGTCAGAGCTCGAGTGATTCCACGCGTACGGTTGAAACGCCCTTGGCGTCCCGGGTGCTGGCGCAGGGCGACCTGACTGTACGCGCAGAGGGGGCGGGTGAGCGCTCCTCCCTCGTCGTTCAAGGAAGTGACCTGCAGTCAGGCGGGGATACAGTGTTGGCCGCGGAGGGTGACATCTCCCTTGTGGCAGGCGCCCAGAGAACTCAGGCGAATAGCACGCAGCGAAGTGCTGGGGTGAGTCTGGGCGTGGGGATGGCGCTGGGTAACAAGACGTCGCCGTCCGCTCCCAAGGTGGGCATCACCTTGGGAGCGAGTGCTGCGCGCGGCGAGTCTTCGGAAACGGAGGTCGTGTGGCGAAACACCCAGGTTCAGGCGCAGGGGAGCACCACCCTGGAAAGCGGTCGCGACACTCGCCTGCGCGGCGCGGTGGTTCAGGGGGAAGAGGTGATCGTGCGCGCGGGGGGTGACCTGTCGATGGAAATTTTGCAGGGAACCGAGACCTACCGCGAAACCCAGCGCAACGTCAGCGGCAGTGTGACGGTCGGAGCAGGCTCGGGTGCGAGCCTAAGTGCGGGGAAGAGCCAGATCGACAGCACCTTTGTGAGCGTCGATCAACAGACTGCCTTGCGTGCTGGGGATGGCGGGTTTGATGTGACGGTGCAGGGTAATGCGACCCTCGAGGGGGCGGCTGTGACCAGCACCGACGCAGCGGTACAGGCAGGTCGGAACCGGTTCGAGGCAAGTCAGATCGAGACAAGCGACCTGGTCAACCAAGCCCGCTACGAAGCGACCAGCGTGGGCATCTCTCTTGGAGCGGGCAAGGATCCCCAAGGCAAGCTCGCCGCGCAGGGGACAGGCGGTGGTTATGGGAGTGATGCGCAGTCAGCGCAAAGCGTCACGCGCGCGGGGGTCAGCGGCATCGCGGGGAATCAGGACGTCAGAACCGGAGACGCCCCGACAGGACTGCGCCCCATTTTTGATGCAGATCGTGTGCAAAGAGAGATTCGGGCACAGGTGACGATCACTGCGGCGATGGGGGTCGAGGCGCGAAAGGCCATCGACGCCTATGTCGGACCTCGTAAGGCGGAACTGCGTCAGCGGCGCAAGGATGCGAAATCGGACGAAGAAATCGCGGCAGTGGGGAAAGAGATCAAGCGAATTGAATTGGAGGAGCGCGTCATGAATATCTTGGTAGGCGCCGTGACCGGGCAGGGCGGTTCGGCAGTCATGCGGGAGGCCCTCGGTGCGGCATCCCAGGAGATGCGGGATTTGATGATTGCGGAATCTCGGAAATTCAAGGGGGTGACGGATGGCGTCACAACGCTGAGTAACGAATCAGGAATTAGCCAGGGAGTTGATGGCGACGGTTTTAAGCTGGGCGGGTCTCGGGTCAGTCTCGAACTGGTGTGCGGCGAAGATTACAAGCGGTGCGAGAAATCGAAGGAAACTGGCGAGCTTATTGAGGATTCAAAGAATAGGGTCCACTTCATCGGAGAGTCGGAGGAATCTGCGCGCTTAGAGAAGTTTTTGGCGAGTGAGGACGGAAAAAAAATGGCGGGAATTACCGGAGGAGTGCAGGGAGCAAAAGGGACACTCTATGGAGTTCCTTACACGCCTGGAGGTTGGATAGATGCGCTAGTTGAGTCGTTCGCTGGTGCGCATGACATGATCGGCGGTAAGGTCGTTGGCGTGTACAACGAAAAAGGCAATATCAAGGATCAAAGAGGTCCTGTTGTGGGTCGAATACAGGACTACTGGAGCTTGACTGGCGCAGTGGTTGTTTCATCGCCATTTGCTATGGCGACATTGCTTCCAGCAGAAGTTTGGACCGCAGTTTCTATTTTCTTGAAGGCTTCGCGATGAGGCGGTGGATCTGGGTGCTGTTGTCCGTAGCTACGGTCTTCCTCCTGGTGGGCTGCACAATTGGAAACGGGCGAATCTGTGGTCCACAGACTCCAGCCGTCTATTGCGATGCCAAGGCGCTGAAAGCCTTGCTCCATCCACCCCCTTACTTGGAAGCCTGGGCGAAGCCTGGAGCCTCTTCGGAAGAAAAAATGACGGATTGGCTCGCATGTGGCGGAAGCGCCAATGGACAATTCGTTCCTAGCGAAGAAATGAAAAAGGTTTGGCGAAGGCCGGAGGACACGTCCTCTGTCCCTTCCTACCACCGGGCCGACTACCAGTTTCAGCGATGCCTACTCGGTAAAGGTTTTGTTTGGGTAGGTCGTTGCGACTTCTCGCATTCGAAATCCATGCCCGCCTGCGGCGCCCCCTGAACCTTCAGGGAGTCGGAAGAACCCATGATTTGCCGGAAACTCGTTGGAGTCTATGAAGTCGAAGGGAGCATTCAGCGCAATAGAGGCCCCATCGATGCACGCATCCAAGACGATTGGAGCCGGACTCTTGCAATCTCTATTTTCTTGGGAGCTTCGCGATGACCCGCTGGATCTGGACACTGTCGTCCACGGTTGCGCTCGCACTTCTGGCGGGCTGTACGATTGGAAACTGGCGCATCTGTGGCCCACAGACTCCAGCCGCCTATTGCGATGCGAAGGCGCTGAAAGCCTTGCTCCATCCGACCCCTTACTTTGACCTATGGGCGAAGCCCGGGGCCTCTACGGAAGAAAAATTGACGGATTGGCTCGCATGCGGTGGAGAAGCCAACGGAGAATTCATCCCGAGCGAAGAGATGAAAAACGTATGGCGAAAGCCAGAGGACACCACATCAATTCCCGCCTATCACAGAGCAAACGCGCACTTCCAGCGTTGTCTCCTCGGTAAGGGTCTTGTCTGGGTCGGAAAATGCAGCCTTGAGTCTAAGGAGAGCCGACCCGCCTGCGGTGCCCCCTGACCCCCGTCAAGAACTAAAAAACCCCTTCAACTTATCCGCCCAGCTCTCCTCGCTGGGTGAGTGCTTGCCCCCGCCTTTTTGCAGCGACTCGTCCAGCTCCTTCATCAGCTTGCGCTGGTGCTCGGACAGCTTGACCGGCACTTCCACGCTGATGTGGCAATACAAGTCACCCGGGTAGCTCGAACGCACGCCCTTGATACCCTTGCCACGCAGACGGAACTGCTTGCCGTGTTGCGTGCCTTCGGGGATGTCGATGGCCGCCTTTCCGCTCAGCGTGGGCACGTCGATCTCGCCGCCTAGCGCCGCGCGCGTGATGCTCACGGGCACCACGCAATGCAGGTCATCGCCGTCACGCTCGAAGAGCGCGTGCTTGGTCAGGCGGATCTCGATGTAAAGATCGCCCGGTGGACCACCATTCATGCCCGGCTCACCATTGCCCGCACTGCGTATGCGCATGCCGTCGTCGATGCCGGCGGGGATCTTCACTTCCAGCGTCTTGTTCTTCTTCACCTTACCCTGACCCAGGCAGGCGGGGCAGGGCTCGGGAATGATCTTGCCCGTGCCGCGGCACTGCGGACAGGCCTGTTGCACGCTGAAAAATCCTTGGCGCATCTGCACCGCGCCTTGCCCATTGCAGGTGGTGCAGGTCTTGGCTTGCGTGCCCGGACGGGCGCCGCTGCCGTGGCAGGTGTCGCACGATTCCCAGGTGGGGATACGGATCTGCGCCTCCTTGCCGTTGGCCGCCTCCTCGAGGCTGATCTCCATCGCATAAGACAGGTCACCGCCACGATAGACCTGGCGCCCACCGCCGCCACTGCGCCCGCCACGGGCTTGGCCGAAGATGTCGCCGAAGATGTCGCCGAAAGCCTCGGCAAAACCGCCGAAGCCCTCCTGGCCCGGGCCGCCGCCCCCGCCGCGCATATTGGGATCGACACCGGCGTGGCCGTACTGGTCGTAGGCCGCACGCTTGTCGGCGTCGGACAGCATCTCGTAGGCCTCTTTGACCTCTTTGAACTTGACCTCGGCGTCTTTGCCTGCCTCTCCCTGGTTGCGGTCAGGGTGATGCTTCATCGCGAGCTTGCGATACGCCTTTTTGATCTCTTCTTCGGAGGCGTTCTTGGGTACGCCCAAGACCTCGTAGTAATCGCGTTTCGTGGCCATGTTTTAGTGTCAACCCCTACAGCAAAAAAGCCGCGTTGACCTTCCCTCAGGGGGAGCCGGTCGAACGCGGCGTGTCGGTGCGCCGTGGCGTCCCGCGATCAGCCCTTCTTGACCTCTTTGACTTCGGCATCGACCACATTGTCGTCTGCCGGCTTGGCTTGCCCGCCATCCGCCCCAGGCGCGGCGCCGGCCGCAGCCTGGGCGGCTTGCGCTGCCTGCATGTCGGCGTACATCTTCTCGCCGAGCTTTTGGCTCACCGCCATGAGGGCATTGGTCTTTTCATCGATGCGGGCCTTGTCCTCGGTGGCCAGGGCTTCCTCGACTTCCTTGATGCCGGCCTCGATTTTTTCTTTCTCGCCGGCCTCGAGCTTGTCGCCGTATTCGGTCAGGCTCTTGCGCACGCTGTGCACCAGGGTCTCGCCTTGGTTGCGAGCCTGGACCAGTTCGAGCTTTTTCTTGTCTTCGACGGCATTGAGCTCGGCGTCCTTGACCATCTTCTGGATTTCGTCCTCGGACAGACCCGAGTTGGCCTTGATGGTGATCTTGTTTTCCTTGCCGGTGCCCTTGTCCTTGGCGCCCACATGCAAGATGCCGTTGGCGTCGATGTCGAAGCTCACTTCAATCTGCGGCAGGCCGCGCGGGGAGGGCGGGATGCCTTCGAGGTTGAATTCGCCCAGAAGCTTGTTGCCCGCGGCGATCTCGCGCTCACCCTGAAACACCTTGATGGTCACCGCCGGCTGGTTGTCGTCGGCGGTGGAGAAGGTCTGGGCGAACTTGGTCGGGATGGTGGTGTTCTTGGAAATCATCTTGGTCATGACGCCGCCCAGGGTCTCGATACCCAGGGACAGAGGGGTCACGTCCAGCAGCAGAACGTCGGTGCGGTCACCACCGAGCACCTGGCCCTGGATGGCGGCGCCCACGGCTACGGCTTCGTCGGGGTTGACGTCTTTGCGCGGCTCTTTGCCGAAGAACTCCTTGACCTTGTCCTGCACCTTGGGCATGCGGGTCATGCCGCCCACCAGGATCACGTCATGGATGTCCGAGACGGAAACGCCCGCGTCCTTGATGGCGGTGCGGCAAGGCGCGATGGTGCGCTCGATCAGTTCGTCGACCAGGCTCTCGAGCTTGGCGCGCGTGAGCTTGATGTTCAGGTGCTTGGGACCGGTGGCATCGGCCGTGATGTACGGCAGGTTGACGTCGGTCTGCGAGCTGTTGGACAACTCGATCTTGGCCTTCTCGGCGGCTTCCTTCAGGCGCTGCAGGGCGAGCACGTCTTTGGACAGATCGACGCCTTGCTCCTTTTTGAACTCCGAGATGATGTAGTCGATGATGCGCTGGTCGAAGTCTTCGCCACCCAGGAAGGTGTCGCCGTTGGTGGAGAGCACTTCGAATTGCTTTTCGCCATCCACGTCGGCGATCTCGATGATGGACACGTCAAACGTGCCGCCACCGAGGTCATAGACGGCGATCTTGCGGTCGCCCTTTTCCTGCTTGTCCAGGCCGAAGGCCAGGGCTGCGGCGGTGGGCTCGTTGATGATGCGCTTGACTTCCAGGCCGGCGATGCGGCCGGCGTCCTTGGTGGCCTGGCGCTGGGCGTCGTTGAAGTAGGCCGGCACGGTGATCACCGCCTCGGTGACGGGCTCGCCCAGGTAATCCTCGGCGGTCTTCTTCATCTTGCGCAGCACCTCGGCGCTGATTTGCGGCGGGGCCAGCTTCTTGCCACGCACACCAACCCAGGCATCACCGTTGTCAGCCTCGGCGATTTCATAAGGCATCAGATGGATGTCCTTCTGAACTTCCTTTTCCTGGAACTTGCGGCCGATCAGGCGCTTGACGGCATAGAGCGTGTTCTTGGGGTTGGTGACCGCCTGGCGCTTGGCCGAGGCGCCCACGAGGATCTCGCCGTCCTCCTGGTAGGCCACGATGGACGGCGTGGTGCGCGCGCCTTCGCTGTTCTCGATGACCTTGGGGGTGTTGCCCTCCATGACCGAGACGCACGAGTTGGTCGTGCCCAGGTCGATGCCGATGATCTTGCCCATGTCTGTTCTCCTAAAGGGGTGGCCGCGTGGCCGATTCAGTGATCTTGTGAAGTAGGTGCGGCTCGCCGCTGCGGTTTCAAGCCTGTCCGGTCACGGTGACCAGGGCGGGGCGCAGCACGCGGTCGGCAATCGAGTAGCCCTTTTGGAGCACTGTGACCACGGTGTTGGCCTCCTGCTGGCTGCCCTCGGGGCGGGGCACCACGGAGATGGCCTGGTGCTGGTGGGGATCGAACTTGGTGCCGGCAGGCGGCGCAATCTCCAGGACCTTGTTGCGTTCCAGCGCGCTTTTGAGTTGGCGCAGGGTGGCTTGGGCACCCTCGCGAATCTGCTCAGGGCTGGCGTCCTGGATGGCCATTCCGGCCTCGAGGCTGTCGGCCACGGGCAGCAGGCTCTCGGCAAAGCTCTCGACGGCGTATTTACGTGCCTTGGAGACTTCCTCCTCGGAGCGCCGGCGGGTGTTTTGCATGTCCGCTTGGGCCCGCAGGTATTGCTCGGCGAGCTCGGCGTTCTTGGCCTGGAGTTCGGCCAACTGGGCCTGCAATTCGGTCAGGGCGTCGGCCGGTGTCTCGCCGCCGGGGGCTGCCGCCGCAGCGGACGCGGAGGTCGGGTCTTGGGGGGTGTCGGACATGGTCTCGGGTCTTGGATGACGGAAAAATGCGTCAAAAAGTGTTGAAACGGCCATCTGGGGATGGCCCTTCCTTTTTCAAGACCCGGGTCCGCGACCCGCCGAGATTTACTCGGTGCCGAGCAACTCGACGTCGAATTTGAGGGTGGCGTTGGGGGGAATGACGCCGCCGGCGCCGCGGGCGCCGTAGCCCAATTCGGGCGGGATGATCAGGGTGCGCTTGCCGCCCACCTTCATACCGGCCACGCCTTCGTCCCAGCCCCGGATCACCATGCCGGCGCCCAGGGAGAACTCGAAGGGGTCGTTGCGGTCCAGGCTGGAGTCGAACTTGGCGCCTTGCGCGCCGTCCTGGAACAGCCAGCCGGTGTAGTGCACTTGCACGTATTGGCCGGCGCTGGCGGTGGCGCCTTCACCGACGACGGTGTCTTCGTATTGGAGGCCGGAAGGGGTCTGAATCATGGCAGGTCTTTCATTGAAAAGCCCGCAAGTGTATCCAGACGCTGATTGCTACGCGCTTGACCGACCAAGTTGCCAGTGGCGAGTGCAGGCCTTGAAACGACACACGATTTTTCAATTTCAGCCCGTGTACCTCTATCGCACCTTCGATCGCTCACCTACATTGAACTCAGTTGCAGGCCGACGCAGGAGCTCACAGACGCGGAGTCTGCTGCCTCTTTGCGAAGGGCGCCAGGTCAGGGGTCCATGCTTGGCGAGCTGCACAGGAAGTCTGGAGGCTGTATGGATGTAATTCGCAATGTCTTGGCGCGCTACGAGCACACGCGCGAGGAAGACATGTCGCTCGAGGAATACCTCGAGCAATGCCGGCGAGACCCACTGGTCTATGCCACCGCCGCCGAGCGCATGCTCGCCGCGATCGGCGAACCCGAAGTGATCGACACGCGGCATGACCCGCGGCTGTCGCGGATCTTCGGCAACAAGATGGTCCGCATCTACCCGGCATTCAAGGACTTCTACGGCCTGGAAGAACCGATCGAGCAGGTGGTGTCGTGCTTTCGGCATGCGGCCCAGGGGCTGGAGGAGAAAAAGCAGATTCTCTATCTGCTGGGGCCCGTGGGGGGCGGCAAATCCTCGATCGCCGAGCGCCTGAAGTTGCTGATGGAGCAGATCCCCTTTTATGCGATCAAGGGATCGCCGGTGAACGAGTCGCCGCTGGGGCTGTTCAACAACGCCGAAGACGTTCCTCTGATGCAGCAGCAGTACGGCATCGCGCCGCGCTACCTGCAGCGGATCATGTCGCCCTGGGCCGTCAAGCGACTGGAGGAGTTTGGCGGCGACATCCGCAAGTTCCGAGTGGTCCGGCGCTACCCCAGCATCTTGCGCCAGGTGGCGATCGCTAAGACCGAGCCCGGCGACGAGAACAACCAAGACATTTCATCGCTGGTGGGCAAGATCGACATCCGCAAGCTCGAGTCCTATGCCCAGGACGATCCCGACGCCTACAGCTACTCAGGGGGCCTGTGCCTGGCCAATCAGGGGCTGCTGGAGTTCGTGGAAATGTTCAAGGCGCCCATCAAGGTGCTGCACCCGCTGCTCACGGCCACCCAGGAAGGCAACTTCAAGGGGACCGAGGGCTTTGGCGCCATTCCCTTCGACGGCATCGTGATGGCCCACTCCAACGAGAGCGAGTGGAAGACGTTTCGCAACAACAAGAACAACGAAGCGTTTCTGGATCGCATCTACATCGTGAAGGTGCCGTACTGCCTGCGGGTGACCGAGGAAGGGAAGATCTACGAGAAGCTGCTTCGCAACTCCTCGCTCAAAGACGCGATTTGCGCGCCGGGAACGCTGCGCATGATGGCGCAGTTCGCGGTGCTCACGCGTCTGAAGGATCCCGAGAACTCCAGCATCTTCAGCAAGATGCAGATCTACGACGGCGAAAACCTCAAGGACACTGACCCCAAGGCCAAGAGCTACCAGGAGTACCGCGATTACGCGGGTGTAGACGAAGGCATGACCGGCATCTCCACCCGGTTTGCATTCAAGATTTTGTCTAAGGTCTTTAACTTCGACTCCAACGAGATCGCGGCCAATCCGGTGCATCTGATGTACGTGCTGGAGCAGCAGATCGAGCGCGAGCAGTTCGCGCCCGAGACCGAGCAGAAATACATTGCCTACATCAAAGAGCATCTGTCGGCGCGCTATGCCGAGTTCATCGGCAAAGAGATTCAGACGGCCTACCTGGAGTCTTACTCCGAATACGGGCAGAACATCTTCGACCGCTACGTCACCTACGCCGACTTCTGGATCCAGGACCAGGAATACCGTGACACCGATACCGGCGAGATCTTTGATCGTGGGTCACTGAACGCCGAGCTCGAAAAGATCGAAAAACCCGCGGGTCTGTCTAACCCCAAGGACTTTCGCAACGAGATCGTCAACTTCGTGCTGCGCGCCCGTGCCAACAACGCGGGCAAGAACCCGCTGTGGACCAGCTACGAGAAGCTACGTACGGTGATCGAGAAGAAGATGTTCTCCAACACCGAAGACCTGCTTCCGGTGATCAGCTTCAATGCCAAGGCCAGCGCCGACGAACAGAAAAAGCACGAAGACTTCGTGAACCGGATGGTCGAAAAGGGTTACACGCATCGGCAAGTGAGGCTCTTGTGCGAGTGGTACCTGCGTGTGCGAAAAAGCTCGTGACCTTGCATCAGATCATCGACCGCAGGCTTGCGGGCAAGAACAAGTCCATCGGCAACCGCGAGCGCTTTCTGCGCCGCTACCGCGATCAGATTCGCGACGCGGTGCGCAAGGCGGTGGGCGACCGCAGTCTGCATACCATCGAGGACGGCGCGGACATCACCCTGCCACGCAAGGACGTGTCCGAGCCCGTCTTTCAGCACGGACCGGGGGGAACGCGCGAACTCGTGCACCCGGGAAACCAGGAGTACGTGCGCGGGGATCGTCTTCCGCGGCCGTCAGGGGGTGCGGGCGGCTCCGGCACGGGCGAGGCTACGCCCGATGGCAGCGGCGAAGACGACTTCACCTTCCGCATCTCGCGGGAGGAGTTCATGCACTACTTCTTCGAGGACCTTGCCCTCCCGCGGTTGATCCGCACGCAGCTGGTGGCCGACGCGCCGGAGTGGAAGATGCGTCGGGCCGGCTTTGTCTCGGAGGGCAATCCGACCAGCCTTCATGTGGTGCGATCAATGCGTGTCGCCCTGGGCCGGCGCATCGCCATGGGGGGCGAAGCGCGGCGTCAATTGCGCCAGGCGCAGATCTACTTGGCTAGCCTGGAGGCGCAGGCGGATACGCCCAGTCTGGACCTCGCCCGCGCGCGCGAGGAGGTGGAGGCGCTGACGCGGCGCCTGGCGCGCGTGCCGTTTCTGGATCCCTTTGATCTGCGCTATCGCCATCGGGTGCGCGAGCCGGTGCCGAATAGCAAGGCGGTCATGTTCTGCCTGATGGACGTGTCGGGCTCGATGGACGAGGCGCGCAAGGACCTGGCCAAACGCTTTTTCATCCTCTTGTACCTGTTCCTGTCCAAGCACTACCAGCACACCGAGGTGGTGTTCATTCGCCACCACACGCAGGCGGCGGAAGTGCCGGAGGAGGAGTTCTTCCACGCCACGGAAAGTGGCGGGACGGTGGTGTCCAGCGCGCTGACTCTGATGCACGAGATCATTCGCGATCGGTACCTAGGTGCCGCCTGGAACATCTACGGCGCGCAGGCCTCCGACGGCGATAACTGGCAGCAGGACTCGCTCAAATGCCGCGAGCTGCTCGAAAGCCGTCTGCTGCCGCTGGTGCGCTATTTCGCCTATGTGCAGGTGGCCGACGAGGACCAGAACCTCTGGGAGGAGTACAGCCGGGTGCGGCACGCCCATCCCCACTTCGCGATGCAGAAGATCGTCTCGCCCCAACAGATCTTCCCGGTGTTTCGCGATCTCTTTCGCAAGGCTTCTGCCGGAGCCGTGTGATGCACGCGCTGCGCCTACCGAGCGGGTCGGACTGGTCGTTCGATCTGATCGACACTTATTTCGAGGCCATCTCCCAGGTCGCCCGCGACTTTCGGCTCGACACCTACCCGGTGCAACTGGAGATGATCTCCGCCGAGCAGATGCTCGATGCCTATGCGTCGGTGGGCATGCCTGTGAACTACCGCCACTGGTCGTTTGGAAAACAGTTCATCGCCAGCGAAAAGAACTACCGGCGCGGGCATATGGGGCTGGCCTACGAGATCGTGATCAACGCCGATCCCTGCATCGCGTATCTGATGGAGGAAAACACGTTGCCGATGCAGGCTCTGGTGATTGCTCATGCCTGCTTTGGGCATAACTCGTTTTTCAAGGGCAATTACCTGTTTCGCATGTGGACGGATGCGAGCTCGATCGTGGACTACCTGGTCTATGCCAAGGGCTATATCGCCGAATGCGAGGAGCGCCATGGGGTGGACGCAGTCGAGGAGATCCTGGACGCCTGCCATGCCCTCATGAACTACGGCGTGGACCGCTATCGTCGTCCCCAGAAGATTTCGCTGGCCCAGGAGCAGGCGCGCCGCAAAGAGCGCGAGGCTTATCTTCAGCAGCAGGTCAATGACGTGTGGCGCACCCTGCCGCCAGCGCCTGGCAAGCAGGCGCCCAAGCAGGCGAGGCGCTTCCCCGACGAGCCGCAAGAGAACTTACTGTATTTCATCGAGAAGAACGCGCCCTTGCTGGAGCCCTGGCAGCGCGAGGTGGTGCGCATCGTGCGCAAGATCGCCCAGTACTTCTATCCGCAGCGCCAGACCCAGGTGATGAACGAGGGCTGGGCCACCTTCTGGCACTACACGCTGCTCAATACCTTGTACGAGCAGGGACGACTGGCCGATGGCTTCATGATGGAGTGCCTGGCTTCACACACCAATGTGGTGTTCCAGCCTTCGGTCAACGATCCGCGCTATGCAGGCATCAACCCGTATGCGCTGGGCTTCGCCCTGTTCACCGATCTGCGCCGCATCTGCGAGCATCCCACCGATGAAGACCGCGAGTGGTTTCCAGATATCGCCGGCTCGCCCTGGCGGGACACCTTGGAGCACGCGATGCGTAACTTCAAGGACGAGAGTTTCATCGGTCAGTATTTGTCGCCGCATTTGATGCGTGAGCTGCGGTTGTTTGCCATCGTGGACGATGCCTCACACACCGAGCTCGAGGTGAGCGCCATCCACGACGCCGCAGGCTATCGGCGCCTGCGCGAGTCGCTGGCCCGCCAGTACGACCTGAGCTTTCGTGAGCCTGGGATTCAGGTGTGGAACGTCAACCTGCGCGGTGACCGTTCACTGACCCTGCGGCATCAGCGCCAGAACGACCGGCTGCTGCAGGCGAGCGCCGAGGAAGTGGTTAAGCACGTGGCGCGCTTGTGGGGTTTTCGGGTGCGCCTGGAGAGCGTGGACACCCTCGGCCGGGTGGCGCAGTCCTGGGAGGTGGCGCCCCTGCCAAGCTCCCAGGGGGGCTGAGGCTCAGGCCTCGCCCCACACCTCGCGCGCGGTGTCGATCACCAGGCGCATCTTGGTGCGCTGGTCTTCGACGGCGATGTTGTTGCCATGCACGGTGCTGGAGAAGCCGCACTGCGGCGACAGCGCCAGTTGCTCCATCGGCGCGTACTTGGCAGCCTCGTCGATGCGGCGCTTGAGATCGTCCTTGCTTTCGAGCTGGCCAAATTTGGTGGTGACCAAACCCAGCACCACGGTCTTGCCCTTGGGCAGATAGCGCAGGGGGCGGAAGTCGCCCGAGCGGTCGTCGTCGTACTCGAGGAAGTAGGCGTCGATGTCCATTTCCTTGAGCAGTGCCTCGGCCACCGGCTCGTAGTTACCCGCTGCTGCATGCGTGCTCTTGAAGTTGCCGCGGCACAGGTGCATGGCCAGGGTCATGCCGGCAGGCTTTTGCGCGACGACCTTGTTGACGAACTGCGCGTAGCGGTGCGGCAGTTCGTTGGGGTCGTCACCGCGCTGACGGGCCGCTTCACGCATCTTCTCGTCGCACAGATAGGCCAGGTTGGTGTCGTCCATCTGCACATAGGTGCAGCCGGCGGCGGCCAGCGAGCGCAGCTCGTCGCCATAGGCCTTGGCCACATCGTCGTAGAAGGACGGATCGAGCTCGGGGTAGGCCTCGCGGCTGATGCCTGCGCGCCCGCCGCGGAAATGCAGCATGGTGGGCGAGGGGAGGGTGACCTTGGGCGTGTGGCCGGCGCTGATCTGGCTCTTGAGGTATTGGAAGTCGGCCAGCTGGATGTCCTTGGCGTGGCGCACCTTGTCGATCACGCGAATCACCGGGGGTGCGAGTTCCTCGGTGCCATCGGGCTTACGGATGGTGACCGGGATGTCGGTCTTGACGCCGCCGAGTTGCTCCAGGAAGTCGATGTGGAAATAGGTGCGGCGGAACTCGCCGTCGGTGATGCTCTTGAGGCCCAGGTCTTCCTGGAACTTCACGATCTCGGCGATGGCCTTGTCTTCGACCGCGCGCAGTTGGGCCGCGGTGATGGTGCCCTTGGCTTTTTGCTCGCGGGCCTCGAGCAGGTATTGCGGGCGCAGAAAGCTGCCGACGTGGTCGTAGCGGGCGGGGATCTTGTTCATCGTGTTGTCTCCGGGCGGGTATGAAAGAGTCGGCAGATTATCCAACCGAAACAACCGTTGTATACAAAGACTTCGGGTAAACCCGGTTTTTTGGCTCTTTAAGGCCGGATTAATCCGCGCTTGGAGACGTATTTCGATAGTATTGAATACATGGATGGCAGCATGGTGCGCGAAACGCAGGTGTCTGGCGCCGGTGGGCCTGCGGGCTCTCAGGCCGTGAAGGCACTTTTGCGCCTGCGCGAGATGGTGCTGGCGGGCGACCTGCCTGCGGGTGCACGCATTGCAGAACTAACCCTCGTCGAGCGCCTGGGCGTCTCGCGCACTCCGATCCGCGAGGCCCTGATGCGCCTGGAGCAGGAAGGCCTGCTGGAGGTCTTGCCGCATGGGGGCTATGCGGTGCGCACCTTCTCCGAGCGGGACGTGAACGACGCGATCGAGTTGCGCGGCACGATCGAGGGCCTGGCCGCGCGTCTGGCCGCTGAACGCGGCATTTCCCCCGGTGTGCTGGCGCAGGCCAGCGACTGCCTGGCTGGTATCGACGACGTGCTGGCCCGTCCCGCGCTCGACGATGAGGCCTTTCACCGCTACGTCGCCCTGAACGAGCGTTTCCACGAGCTGCTTTGCGAGATGGCGGGCAGTGCCACGATCCGGCGCGAGATTGAGCGCGTGGTGCGTCTGCCTTTTGCCTCGCCCTCGGGCTTTGTGGTGGTGCAGACGAACTCGCCGCGTGCCCGCGACATGCTGATCGTGGCCCAGGACCAGCACCGCCAAGTGCTCGAGGCCATCGCCTGCGGCGAGGGCGCACGTGCCGAGGCCATCATGCGGGAGCACTCGCGCCTGGCGCAACGCAATCTGCGCGAGGCTGTGCAATCGCGCACGCTCGAGCGCATGCCCGGCATGCGCCTGATCCGCCAGCGAGGCTGACCCCCATGACCTGCTGCCCGGATGGAGCACAATCCCCGTTTTTGCGATCCCCCACCACTTTGCCTGTAGCGTGTCTTCCCAGGAGATTTCTATGAAAAAGCGAACCCTTATTCAGGCGGCCATGGCCACCCTTGTCTTGTCGGCCGGCGGCCTGGCCCAGGCGCAGCAGCAGCCTTTCAAGATCGGTCTGATCCTGCCCATGACGGGCCAGCAAGCCACCACCGGTCGCCAGATCGAGGCGGCCACCAAGCTGTGGATCGCGCAAAACGGCGACACCGTCGCCGGGCGCAAGGTGCAAGTGATCCTCAAGGACGACACCAGCCTGCCCGATCAGACCCGTCGCCTGGCCCAGGAACTGATCGTCAACGACAAGGTCGATGTGCTCGCCGGCTTTGGTATCACGCCCTCGGCCATGGCCACCGCCCCCATCGCCACGCAGTCCAAGACTCCGATGGTGGTGATGGCCGCCGCCACTTCGGCGATCACCGAAGCCTCGCCCTATATCGTGCGCACCAGCTTCACGCTGCCCCAGGCCTCGGTCGCCTTGGCGGATTGGGCGCCCAAGAACGGCCTGAAGAAAATCGTGACCCTGGTCACCGACTACGGCCCCGGCATCGACGCCGAGAAGTTCTTCAAGGACCGTCTCCTGTTCAACGGCGGCACTGTGCCCGAGACCCTGCGGGTGCCGCTGCGCAACCCCGACTTCGCGCCTTTCTTGCAGAAGGTGCGTGACATCAAGCCCGACGCGCTGTTCGTGTTCGTGCCCTCGGGCGCGGGCGCGGCGGTGATGAAGCAGTTCCTCGAGCGCGGCATGGACAAGGCCGGCATCAAGCTGATTGGTACCGGCGACGTGACCGACGACGACCAACTCAATGACATGGGCGATGGCGCCCTGGGCGTGGTCACCTCGCACCACTATTCCGCCGCCCACCCCTCAGCCGCGAACAAGAAATTCGTGGAAGCCTTCCAGAAGGCCAACAAGAACATGCGCCCCAACTTCATGGCCATCGGCGGCTATGACGGCATGCGCGTGATCTACGAAGCCCTGAAAAAGACCAATGGCAAGGGCGGCGGCGATGCGCTGCTGGCCGGTTTGAAGGGCCAGATCTTCGAGAGCCCGCGCGGTCCCGTGTTTATTGACGCCCAGACCCGCGACATCGTCCAGAACATCTACCTGCGCAAGGTCGAAAAGAAAGACGGTCAGTTGTTCAACGTCGAGTTCGATGTGATCAAGGACGTGAAGGACCCCGGCAAGACCCGCTGATCGCGGCCCACCTGTCCCCCCACACGCCGCCCGTGCCGACCGCCCGGGCGGCGTTCTCAATATGTTGACCATCCTGTTCGACGGCATCGCCTACGGCATGCTGCTTTTCATCCTGGCCCTGGGGCTGGCGGTGACCATGGGCCTGATGAACTTCATCAACCTGGCCCACGGCGCCTTCGCCATGGCGGGGGGCTACATCACGGTGCTGTTGATGCAGCGCGCGGGGGTGCCGTTCCTGGCCTGCCTGCCGCTGGCGTTTCTGGGCGCAGCGCTGCTCGGGGGGGTGCTGGAGCGCACCCTGTACCGACCGCTTTACAACAAGCCGCACCTGGACCAGGTGCTGTTCACGATCGGTCTGACCTTCATGGCGGTGGCCAGCGTCGATTACTTCGTGGGCTCCACACAGCAGATCGTACAACTGCCCGAATGGCTCAAGGGCCGCACCGAGGTCGGCAGCGGCGCGCTGACCCTGGGCATGGGCCACTACCGTCTCTTCATCATCGTGGTGTGCGCCGCACTCACGGTGGTGCTTCAGTACGTGCTGGCACGCACCCGCTTTGGCAGCCGTCTGCGCGCCTCGGTCGATGACCAGCGCGTGGCCGCCGGCCTGGGCATCAACGTCAACATGGTGTTCCTGTCCACCTTTGCGTTTGGCAGCGGCCTGGCCGGTCTGGGCGGCGCGCTCGGTGCCGAGGTGCTGGGCCTGGACCCGAGCTTCCCCTTGAAGTTCATGTTTTATTTCCTGATCGTGGTGGCCGTGGGCGGCACATCGTCGATCACCGGCCCCTTGCTGGCGGCCCTGCTTCTGGGCATTGCCGACGTGGCGGGCAAGTACTACATCCCCAAGATGGGCGCCTTCATCGTCTACACCCTCATGATCGTGATCCTGATCTGGAAGCCGCAGGGCCTGTTCGTGCGCCAGGGGGGCAAGACATGAGCGCCGCCGACAAGATGACTGCGCTGCACGCACAACGCGCGCTGCTCGATGCAGGCCACTGGCGAGTTTGGGAGCCGCTGCTGTGGGTGGCGCTGTTTGCCTCGCCACTGGTGTTTCCGCAATACGCCGCGATCGTCAACGAGATCGCGATCGTCGCCTTGTTCGCCGTCTCGCTGGATCTGGTGCTGGGGTACACCGGCATCGTCTCACTGGGGCATGCCGCCTACTTCGGTTTTGGTGCGTACGCCGCAGCGCTCTTTGCCAAGCACGTGATGCCCGACCCGCTGGTGGGCCTGGCCGTAGCCCTGGTGGCCACCACGGCGCTGGGCGCATTGGGTAGCCTGACCATCCGCCAAGGCACCGACCTCACCCGCCTGATGGTGACCCTCGGCGCTGCCTTGATTCTGCTGGAGTTGGCCAACAAACTCGATTGGCTCACCGGTGGGGCCGACGGCTTGCAAGGCGTGGTCATGGGCCCCTTGCTCGGGCGCTTCGAGTTCGATCTGGCGGGGCGTACGGCGGCCCTGTACTCCATCACCGCCTTGCTGGTGTTCTTCCTGCTGGCGCGCCGCTTTGTTCATTCGCCCTTTGGCGCCACGCTCAAGGCGATTCGCGACAACCGCTTACGCGCCATGTCCATCGGCATCCCCGTCACCCAGCGCCTGACCGTGGTCTACATCGTCGCGGCGGCGGTGGCCGGTGTGTCGGGGGCCTTGCTGGCGCAGACCACGGGCTTCGCCTCGCTGGACGTGTTCGACATGCACCGATCGGCCGACGTGATGCTGATGCTGGTAATTGGGGGAACCGGGTGGCTGTGGGGCGGCGTGTTCGGTGCCATCGTGTTCAAGGTGATGCAGGATGTGCTCTCGGCCATCACCCCGCAGTACTGGACGTTCTGGCTGGGCCTGTTCCTGGTGGTTCTGGTGCTGGTGGGGCGTGATCGCCTGCTGAGGCCCTGGACCTGGTGGGCCCGTAAGGGGACGACCCCATGACCGCCCCCACGACCCCGATCGTCTTGTCAGCCCAGGGCCTGGTTAAGCGCTTTGGCGGTATCACCGCCACCGGCAACGTCAGCCTGAACCTGCACCAGGGCGCGCGCCATGCGCTGATCGGCCCCAATGGCGCGGGCAAGACCACCCTGATCAACTTGCTCACAGGCGTGCTCGAACCCACCGAGGGCCAGATCGTGCTCAATGGGGAAGACATCACCCACCTGGCGCCGCACCAGCGTGTGCGTCGCGGCATGGTGCGCACCTTCCAGATCAACCAGCTGTTTGCGTCGATGACGCCGCTGGAGACGCTGGCCCTGGTGATTTCGCAGCACCGCGGACTGGGGCGACGCTTCTGGCAGGCGCTCGGCGCCGATGCCAGCGTGACCGAGCGGGCGCAGGCGCTGCTCGAACAATTTCGCCTGGCCGAGGTGATGAACCAGCGCACCGAGCACCTCGCCTATGGCAAGCGCCGTTTGCTGGAGATCGCCATCGCCCTGGCCTGCGAGCCGCGTGTGCTGCTGCTGGACGAGCCGGTGGCGGGCGTGCCTGCAGGCGAGCGCGAAGAAATCCTGGACACCGTCTCGGCGCTGCCCGCCGATGTCTCGGTGCTGCTGATCGAACACGATATGGACCTGGTGTTTAGTTTTGCCAAACGCATGACGGTGCTGGTCAACGGCAGCGTCCTCACCGAGGGCGACCCTGAGCAGATCGCGGCCGACCCGCAGGTCAAGGCGGTGTACCTCGGTCATGGGGAGGTGGCACATGGCTGATCTTCTAACGGTCGAAGGTCTGTCGGCCGGCTACGGCGAGGCGGTGGTGCTGCAGGACGTGTCCTTCTCGTTGCAGGAGGGCGCCACCCTGGCCTTGCTGGGGCGCAACGGCACGGGCAAGACCACCCTGATCAACACCCTGGTGGGCGCGACGCGCCAGCATGCGGGTCGCATCGGGCTCGCTGGTGTGGCGCTGCACAAGTTGCCCTCGCACGCGCGCGCCGCGGCGGGCATCGGCTGGGTGCCGCAGGAGCGCAACATCTTCAAGTCGCTCACCGTGCACGAGAACCTCACTGCCGTGGCCCGGCCCGGCAAGTGGACGCCCGAGGGCGTGTACGCGATGTTCCCGCGCCTGGCCGAGCGCAAGGGCAATCTGGGCACGCAGTTGTCCGGCGGCGAGCAGCAGATGCTGGCCGTGGCCCGTGCGCTGGTGGTCAACCCGCGCCTCTTGCTGCTGGACGAACCGCTGGAGGGCTTGGCCCCCATCATCGTCGAGGAATTGCTGCGAGCGATCCGCCGCATCACGCGCGAGGAGGGGCTGTCGGCCATCATCGTGGAGCAGCATCCGCAGGCGATCCTGGCCATCTCTGATCAGGCCTTGGTGCTCGATCGCGGCACCATCGCCCACGCCGGCACGGCGCACGAGTTGCGCGAGGATCCGGCCTTGGTCGATCGCTTGCTGGGCGTCGCCCGTTAGCCCTCGCGCGGCGCATGCCCGTACGACGCACACCGATTTCACATACACAAGGAGACTCCGCCATGACCCAACGCCGCACCTTCCTCTTGCAGTCTGCCGCCGTCGCCGCCTCGGGCGTGCTGCCGCTGGCCGCCCAGGCCCAGGCTTTTCCGCGCAAGTCGCTGCGCATCGTGGTGCCCAATGCGCCGGGCGGTGCGGCCGACATCACGGCCCGCACCATCGCGCAGGCCATCTCGGGCCCGCTGGGTCAGTCGGTGGTGATCGAGAACAAGGTTGGCGCGGGCGGCGTGGTGGCCGGCGAGCTGGTCGCACGGGCCGAGCCCGATGGCCACACGATGCTGCTGGTCTCCAGCGGTACGGCGGTCAGTGCGGCCTTGTTCAAGCAATTGCCCTTTGACACCCTGGCTGATTTCGCCCCGGTGTCGCAGCTGGCCAGCTTCGATCTGGCCTTGGTGGTGGCCGAGAACAGCCGCTTCAAGACCCTGCCCGAGCTGCTTGCGTTCGCGCGCGCCAACCCCGGCAAACTCAATATCGGCACCCCCCAGGTGGGCACCACCCAGAACCTGGCCGCCGAATTGTTCAAGGCCACCGCCGGGATTGACCTGCAGGTCGTGCCCTTCAACGGCACCCCGCCGGTGATCACCGCGCTGCGCGCGGGCGAGATCGATGTGGGTCTGGACATCGTTGGGCCGCTGATGTCGCAAATCAACGCCAAGGCCTTGCGCCCGCTGGCCCTGCTCGGTGACAAGCGCAGTCCCTCCATGCCCGATGTGGCCACGGTGCGCGAGTCCGGCGGCTCGCTGGCGGCCTTCAACGTCACCTCCTGGAACGGTCTGTCGGTGCCAGCCAAGACGCCGCCTGCGGCCATTGCCCGCCTGAACGCCGTGATCAATGCCGCTCTGGCCCAGCCCGATGTGCGCCAGAAGCTGGCGGAGCTGACCCTCTTCGCCCAAGGTGGCACGCCCACCCAATTGGGCGAGCATCTGGCTAACGACATTCGCCGCTGGTCCGACGTGATTGCCCGCGCCAAGATCGCCAAGCAATAAGGTCTGGCCATGCAGCTGCAAAGGATTGGCCTGATCGGTTACGGCGAGGTCGGCAAGATCTTTTCCTCGGGCCTGAAGGTCAAGCCGGGTGTGACCGCTGTCTGCGCTTGGGACCTGAAGTTCACGCCGGGCGCGCAAGCTGAGACCGACCGCGCCCATGCGGCGCAGGCTGGTGTGCAGGCCCACGATTCGATGCAGGCGATGTGCCAGGCGAGTGACTTTGTCATCTCCGCGGTCACGGCCTCCAACACGCTGGCCGTCGCGCGTGAGGCCGCCGCCTTCCTGCGCCCCGGCACCCTTTTTCTGGATTTGAATTCCGCCTCGCCGGGCACCAAGCAGCAGGCGGCCGCCCTCGTGGATGCAGCGGGCGCGCATTACGTCGAGGCGGGGGTCATGACCTCCGTGCCGCCCTATGGCATTCGCGTGCCCATGCTCCTGGGCGGCGCATGTGCCGACGAACTGGCGCGCGCCCTGGGTGCCTGGGGCCTGGATGCGAAAGCCGTCTCCGATCAACTCGGTGTGGCCAGCGCGATCAAGATGTGCCGCAGCATCATGATCAAGGGCCTGGAGTCGCTGGTCATCGAGAGCTATGCCACCGCGCGCCAATACGGCGTCGAAGACCATGTGCTGCCGACGCTGGCCGAGACCTTCCCCAGCATCGACTGGTCCACCCAGGGCGCTTATTTCTTCAGCCGTGTGGTGCAGCATGGCAAGCGTCGCGCCGAGGAAATGCGGGAATCGGCCAACACCGTGCGCGAGGCGGGCTTCGAGCCCCTCATGGCCACTGCCATCGCCGAGAAGCAGCAGGGCGTGGCCGATCTGGCTGCAGCGGGCGTGTTCCAGGGCCTGCCCAAGGACGCACGCTGGCAGGACTACGCCGACCGCCTGATCGCTTCGCGCAAGGCCTGAGCGGATGTACGGCGTCCTGTCGGTCACCGCGCCGATCTATCTGCTGATTGCGGCGGGCTTTGCCGCCACGCGCTTTGGCCTGTTCGAGCGCGCGGACCTGCGCGTGTTCGGCAAATACGTGATCAACCTGGCCTTTCCGGCGCTGCTATTCAATGCGCTTTCGCAGCGCCAGGTGAACGAGGTGCTCAATCCCGTGTTCATCGGGGTGTATCTGTGCGGTTCGCTGATCGTGATGATCGCTGGCATCGTCTGGGCCCGACGTGTCGCCGGCAAGGGCATGTCCCTGAGCGCCGTCATGGGCATGGGTATGGCCTGTCCCAACAGCGGCTTCATCGGTTTTCCACTGGTGGCGATGGCGGTCGGGCCCAGCACCGGCGCTGTGGCCCTGGCGCTGGCCATCGTGGTTGAAAACTTCTTCCTCATTCCCATCGCGCTGGCCGTTGCAGGCAGTGACGCCGAGCAGGGCGGACAGGGCACGCGCTGGGTGCGTTGGCGAGCGGCGGTGCTGCAATCGCTGCACACTGTGGTGCGCAATCCCATGATCCACGGGCTTGCCTTGGGATTCCTGTTTCTCCTTTTGGACTGGCGCTTGCCCGAGCCGCTCTCACGGGCGGTGGGCATGCTGGCGGCATCGTGTTCTGCGATCGCGCTGCTCGTGGTGGGGGGGTCGCTCACGGGTCAGGCCTTTCGCGGCATCTGGCGTGACGTAAGCCTGATCATGGTCGGCAAGTTGCTGCTGCACCCGCTGGTGGTGCTGCTGCTCGTGATGCTGCTGCCGCCGATGCCGCGTGACATGCAGATCGCGGTGGTGATCCTGGCGGCGGTGCCACAGATGGGGATCTATCCCATCCTGGCCCAGCGATACGGCCACGACGGTTTGGCCGCCTCGGCGCAATTGGCCACGACCGTGGCGTCCTTCGTGACGCTCAACGCACTGCTCTGGATCCTGCGACCCGGGAGCTGACCGGCGATGCGCCCTGGACTCAGGGCGTGTGACGGGCCCAGCGATGACTGCGCAAGGCCTTTTCAATCGTGGTGGCGGCCCTGCGCAAGCCGTCACGCAGTGTCTCGATGCGCTTGGGCGTCATCCGGTTGTTCAGGCCTGCCACTGTGACGGCACCGAACACCTGACCCAGGCTGTCCTTGAAGGAGATACCCAGCGCCGTGACGCCCGGCGTGATCCGGTTGCGAATCACCGCATAGCCTTTGGCCTGGGCCTGGTCCAAGGACTTGCGCAGGTCGGTCGCTGCGAAGCGCCAGTCTTTTTCGATGGTGCGTCCGACGATCGACAGCACCTCCTCGATTTCTTCGGGCTCCAGGGCGGCCAAGATGGCCAAGCCTCCGGCGCCCAGTCCGAGCGGCCGCCGACTTCCGGTTTGCAGTGTCACCACCCGCAGCGTGCTGGGCCCCTGCTGGAAATCGATGCACACCGCCTCCGTGCCACTGCGTTGGACCAGGTAGACGGTTTCTGCCGATTCGTCAGCCAGTCGCTCCATCGCGGGCCGACACAGCTGCCGCACGTCAAATTGCTGCGCCGCCACCAGACCGAGCTCGTAGGCCAGGGGTCCGATCACATAGGCCCGACGATCTTCCAGCTGCATCACCAGCCGCAGCTTGATCAATTGCGCCAGCAGACGATGCACCGTGCTATTGGGAAGCCCTGTGCCTTGTGCCAGCGCCGTGAGCGCTGCGCCGCCGCGTCCCGCGCTGGCTAAAAGACGCAGCAAGGCCACACCACGGGGCAGCGGGCCGTCGTGTGTCAGATCGCCCGCACGCGGGGAGAGGAGGGGTTCGATTTCCATTGGACGGAAATTATGGCGTGCCTGCCTGCAGCCCTGGCAACAATGGGGTTCTTAGTTCGTCCGCAAACCCTACCCATGAAACTTGCCAGCCTCCAGGACGTGAGCCGTGACGGCACGCTGATCGTCGTCAGCCGCGACCTGACCCGCGCCGTCCGGGTCTCTTCGATCGCCCACACCCTGCAGCAGGCCATCGAGCAGTGGGACCGCGTGTGCCCCTTGCTGCAGGCGGTGTCGGACGCGCTCAATCGCCAGGAGCGCAGCGATGCCTTTGATCTCGACCCCGAGGCGCTGGCCAGCCCCTTTCCGCGCGCCTTCCAGTTCCTGGACGGCTCGGTGTACCTGCACCACATGGAGAAGGCGCGCAAGGCGCGCGGCGCCGAGATGCCGCCCAATTACAAGACCGAGCCGCTGATGTACCAGGGGCTGTCTGACCGCTTCGTCGGCCCGCGCGAGCCGATGCGGATTCCCGATGAATCACTGGGGCTGGACTACGAGGCGGAATTGGCGGTGGTCGTGGACGATGTCCCCATGGGAACGCCCGCCAGCCAGGCCGGGCGTCACATCAAGCTGCTGATGCTGATGAACGACTACACATTGCGCACGCTCACGCGCAGCGAGTTGCCCAAGGGCTTTGGCTTTATGCAAGCCAAGCCCACCAGCGCTTTCTCGCCGGTAGCGGTCACGCTCGACGAAGTCGGCGCCGCCTGGGATGGCGAGAAGCTGGATCGACCGATTTTGTCGTCCATCAATGGCCAAGCTGTGGGCAGCGCCAACACGGGGCGCGACATGTTCTTCACCTATCCCACGCTGATCGCGCATGCGGCGCGCACACGCTCACTCAGTGCGGGCACCATCATCGGTGCCGGCGCGGTCTCCAACCTGGATCCCCAGACGGGCTATGCCTGCCTGGCAGAAAAGCGGGCCGACGAAGAACTGCGCGATGGCAAGGCCACCACCCCCTGGCTCAAGTTTGGCGATCGGGTCCGCATCGACATGCTCGACGCCAGCGGCGCGTCCATCTTTGGCGCGATCGACAATGTTGTGGCCCCAGGTTGACGCGCACCGATCCTCGCGCCTTTGAACTAGGAGATCCCATGCTTTGTAAGAAACTGCACCACGCGGCCTTTCGATGCCGTGACGCCCGCGAGACCGTGGCGTTCTACACCGGGGTTCTGGGCCTGAAGTTCTCCCATGCCATGGGGGAAGACCATGTGCCGTCGACCGGTAAATACAGCCCGCATATCCATATCTTTTTTGAGATGGAGGATGGCAGCAACATCGCCTTCTTCGAGTGCCCCCAAGACCAGGGCGAAACCTCGGGCCGCGATCCGCAGACGCCGGGCTGGATCCAGCACTTCGCTTTCGAGGTGCAGGACTTGCCGACGCTGATGCAAGCCAAGAAAAATCTCGAGGATCAGGGCGTTCAGGTGGTGGGCCCCACCAACCACGACGACTTCATCACCTCGATCTATTTCTTCGATCCGTCGGGCCACCGGCTCGAACTGACCGTACGCACCTGCCTCGACCCGGTGCGGATGCAGCAGTTCGTAGACGAGGCTCCCAAGGTGCTGGCCGTCTGGGACCAGACGCACGACTGGTCGCAGCGGCACACCGTCTTCGGCGGCGCCACCGGTTATCAGCGCGCCAAAGGCTGAAGGCATAGCCCTCTCAATCAAAAAAAAGGAGACACCATGATTCGTCGCATCTTGCAAACCCTCACCCTGGCCGCTTGCACTACGCTGGTCGCAGCGCAGACCTTCCCCGACAAACCCATCACCCTGGTTCAGGGCTTTGCGGCGGGAGGCAATGCGGACACCATCGCCCGCATCGTCGCCCAGGGCCTGGCCCGTGAGCTGGGGCAGTCGGTCGTGGTCGAGGCCAAGACCGGTGCCGGCGGTAACGTTGCCAGTGCCGCCGTCGCGCGCACGCGGGCCGACGGCTACACGCTGATCCTGCTGACGGGAGGCCACGCCGTCTCGGCCGCCATGTACAAGACGCTGGCCTTTGATCCCATCGAGGACTTCGACTGGATCTCGATGATCACGCGCTTCCCCTTTGTGCTGGCGACTGCGCAAGACAGTCCCTACAAGAGCATCGCGGATGTCGTGCGTGCCGCCAAGGCCGCCCCGGGCACGGTCTCCTTCAGCTCGGTGGGCATCGGGTCCACCCAGCACCTGTCGGGTGAGTTGATGCAGGCGATGGCGGGCGTTCAGCTCAATCACATTCCTTATCGCGGGGGCGCTGCGCCCTTGCAGGATGTCCTCGCGCGTCGGGTCGACCTCATGTTCGACTCCGTCACCGTGACCAAGGCGCAAGTGGAGGGCGGCAAGCTGCGCGCGCTGGGTGTGACCTCGCAAGAGCGCTCGCCCTTTATGCCCGGGGTCGCGCCCGTGCGCGAATCGATCCCGGGTTTTGAGGTCACGTCCTGGACGGCGCTGGCCGCGCCCAAGGGCTTGCCCGCAGCGGTCGCCGAGCGGCTTCGCGCGGCCAGTTTCAAGGTGCTGTCCGATCCCGCTGTCGCCAAGCAATTGGAGGGAACCGGCGGCCAGACCAGCCCTTCGATCAACGGCCTGGAGATGAAGCAATACGCGCAGTCGCAAGTGGGTAAGTGGAAGCAGGTGGTGCGCGACGCCAACATCCCGCAGCAATGAGCCTTTGTCCTTCAGGCTGCTTTTTCGCCTGAAGGATCTCGCGTATGAGCGCCAGGGTCGCTTGCTGCGTCAGTGTCGTGGGTCGCTGCGAACTCACCGCCATCGACAGCCGACTGCGTAGCGGCGGCTTGCCGGTCGGGCGCATGGTGAAGGCCTCGGGCCGACCCGAGGCCTTGATGGCGTTGCCCGAAAGCACGGCACTGCCTGCGCCCTCGGCCACGAGCTCCAAGATAGCCGCCACACCATCGACCTCCATCGCGATCGTGGGTCGCAGACCCTGCCGCGCCAGCTCGGCCTCGACCTGCATGCGAATGGCGTTGGGTCGGCTCGGGATCACCAGTGCGGCCTGCGCCAACTCCTTGAGCGACAGCGGCGTGTTGGCCGCCTTGCTGCCACGCGGTCGCCGGGCCTGGACGAGGTACAGGTCCTCCTCGAGCAGGGGCGCCAGTTCGACGTCGGGGGAGGGGATGGCGTTGTAGAGCAGGGCGATGTCCAGCCGCCCGCTGACCAGCGATTCGTGCATGGCGCTAGACAGCGCTTCGGTGATCGACAAGGTGGCCTCGGGCATCTCGCGCCGGAAGGCGTGGATCAGGGGTACAGCCATGAGCCGCGCGATGCTGGGCGGCAGACCCACCGCGACACGCCCCGCCAGCGCGCCGCGCACCCGACCCAGTTCCTCGCGCGCGCGCTCGACCTGATGCAGGATGCCCCGCCCGTGCTCCAGCAGCAGCTTGCCGGCCTCGGTGGGGACCGCGCCGCGACCGTTTCTGACCAGCAGGTTTTGTCGCAATTCCACCTCGAGCAGGCGCACCTGTCGGCTCAAGGCGGGTTGTGCCACGTCCAGGGCCACAGACGCGCGGGTGAAGCTGCCCAGCTCGGCGACGCGCACGAAGTATTCGATCTGCTTGAGGTCCATGGCCCCTGAGTTTTGGAATAAGTAGGGGTTGATTATGCCGGTATGGCATAGCCTGGAAGGCTGTCTCGCGCGCGCCAGAAAACTGTCAGTGTCCTGTCGGAACGCTGCTCTGGAGCGGGTTACTCAGCGGGGTCCTAAGGAGGCGCGCATGAGCCAAACTGACGTTCAGAGCCTTTTCTCGCGGATCACCGCCCAAGCCAGCGGGGATAACCCAAACGCCCCTCCAGATGCAGACCCGGCCACGCTGGCGCAATTTGAGCGCGTGTTCGCGGATCTCCAAGCGTACGACGCGGCCTACGCGAAGGCCAGCGAGTTGCTCGATCCGAACTCGGTCCCTTCACAGCTGTTGCTCGCATTCGAAACGGACCGCGCCGCTTTCCTGACAGCGCGCACCTTGAGCGCGCACTCCGAGCCCGCGGCGCAGGCGGCCCGCGCGGCGTGGCTCCAGATGCAGGCCTCTCACGCCGCGATGATGCAGTGGGTGGACGCGTCGATCCCGAGAGGACTGCGCCTCGATGTGGTCGAGATCCTCGCGTTGACGCTGCCGCGTGCCGAACTGATCGTGGGCGGTATCCCCCGACCTTTACCTGACCTGCCTGCCTCCGCATCGGGTCAGGCAGCCACCCACCTCACCTCAGGCCAGCTGAGCCCGGATCAGGTGCGCGCCCTGAGCGCCTCGACCCTGGCCAGCCTCGGGCCTGCCATCGCCAACTTTTCCGATGCGGCCCTGGCGGCCTTGTCTGCCCAGCAGGCCGTGTCATTGACCGCGCAGCAGGTCACGGCCTTGGGCCCCCGCCTGGTGAAAATGAACCCGGCGGCGATCGACGCGGTGCTGAAGCGCCAAATTGGATCTGTCACCCCGCAGGGAATCGCCGAGTTGAGGCGCGTATACCCAGACTTGCTGGATCAGGCGCTGTCTAACCTGAACGAACCTGCGCTGAGGGGTCTGAGCAGTGAGCAGATCAGTGGCACGAATCTCAACGCCCTGACCCTCGAGCAACTAGGCTGGCTCTCAGCGAGTCAGCTCAGTGGCGTGAGCAAGGACCAGATCCAATCCCTGAGTCCTGCGGACAAGGTCCAGGCGCTGGGCACAAGCATCTCCGGTCTGTCCGCCGAGGCGGTGAGCGGGCTGCGACTTGACCTTCTGACCTCGGCGCAGCTGAGTGCGATCACAGCCTCGCAGCTATCGACGTTGACGCCCGCGCAGTTGGCGTCGCTGACCGATGCGCAGGTGCGCGATCTCGGGGACGACCTGTCGTACCTCTCGGCGGCTGCGCTGGGCAGCCTGAAGACAAGCCAAGTCGGGTTGATCACCGCCAGCCAGGTCACAGCCCTGAGCGACAAGATTGCCAGCCTGAGCGTAGAGGCGATCAATCAGATATTCCCGGCCCGGCTCGGCACAGTGACGGCCGAAGGCATCGCCGCCTTAGTCCGAAACCGCTTGTCCACGGTCGCCAACGGCTACGTCGGCGTCTGGGGTCCTACGCGGCTCCAATACCTCACGGCGAGTGACCTGGCCAGCCTAGGAAACTGGGTGGCGAACCTGAATCGGCCAGCGCTGGAAGCCCTGAGCCCAGCGCAAATCAGCGGCCTGAGCGCGAACGCACTGAGTGACGCTCAGCTAGGCTGGTTGTCGCTGGCGCAGCTCGCCGGGCTGACCAGTGCGCAGACAGCTT
>Ga0315902_10001709_pt1 | contig 35007 bp, 34 predicted proteins | sample LakEriMetagenome_9_FD_203523 | JGI IMG/M metagenome (GOLD analysis project Ga0315902, IMG submission 203523) | Freshwater fungal communities from buoy surface, Lake Erie, Ohio, United States - Buoy 12 MA117 | ecosystem: Environmental > Aquatic > Freshwater > Lake > Lake biofilm | place: USA... | reverse complement strand
CGATCCTGCTCGATGCGTTGGGGCTGGTGCTGGGGGATCGGGCCGATTCCGGGCTGGTCCGCGCCGGGGAGGATCAGGCCAGCGTTACTGCCAGTTTCGAGTTCACCCGCCTGCCTGATGCTGTGCGTTGCGCCCTGGCCGAGGCTGAGGTCGATGTTGAATCGGGCGAACCGCTGATTCTCAAGCGCCGGGTCCGCGCCGATGGCGGGTCCAAGGCCTTCATTAACGACCAGCCGGTCGGCGTCGCGCTGCTGCGCGAACTGGCTCCGGCCCTGGTTGAACTGCATGGCCAGCATGACGATCGCGGCCTGGTCAATCCGCGTGGCCACCGCGCCCTGCTCGATCGCTATTGCGGCGGCGATGCGGCCGGGGTGGACGCAGCCTGGCGCGAATGGCGGGCGCGGGCCGAGGCACTGGCGGCTGCGCGCGCCGGGCTCGATCAGGCGGCGGCGGACCGTGACCTGATTGTCGCTCACCTGGCCGAGCTGGCCGCGCTGGAGCCGGTCGAGGGCGAGGAGGAGGAACTGGCCGGCGCCCGGGCCGACATGCAGAAAGGGGAGCGGCTATCCGGTGACCTTGCCGAGTTGCAGCACCTCTGGTCCGGTTCGGATTCGGCGCTGGCCACCCTGCGCGGTGCGGCGCGGCGGCTGGACCGGATTGCAGCCGAACACCCCTTGCTGGCCGAGGCCCTGGCCGCGCTGGACCGCGCCGTGATCGAGGCGGGCGAGGCAGAAGACAAGCTGGCTCGTGCCGCCGAGGCCCTCAACCACGACCCCGCCATGCTCGACCGGATTGAGACCCGCCTGTTCGACCTGCGCGCCGCCGCGCGCAAGCACCAGTGCACGGTAGACGAGCTGCCGGCGAAAATGCGGACCATGCGAGGCGCGCTTGATGCCATAGAGGGCGGGGAAGCGGACCTGGCGGCGCTGGAAGCGGCTGCGGCCAAGGCGGGTGAGGACTACCAGGCCAAGGCCGCGGCGCTGTCAGCCGCGCGGCAGGCGGCGGCCAGCAAGCTGGACGCAGCCGTGGCAGCGGAACTGGCTCCGCTCAAGCTGGACGCCGCCAGGTTCCGCACCAGCGTCACCCCGCTACCCGAGGATCGCTGGGGTCCCACCGGGATCGACGCGGTTGAGTTCCTGATCTCCACCAACCCCGGCGCGGATTTTGCGCCGCTCGCCAAGATTGCCTCGGGCGGCGAGCTGTCGCGCTTCATCCTAGCGCTCAAGGTTGCGCTGGCCGAGCAGGGCGGGGCAGCGACGGTGATCTTTGACGAGATCGACCGCGGGGTTGGCGGCGCCGTCGCCAGCGCAATCGGCGAGCGCCTGGCACGGCTGGCGAGCGGTGGACAGCTGCTCGCCGTCACCCACAGCCCGCAGGTCGCGGCGCGGGGGAGCCAGCACTACATGATCGCCAAGTCGAGCGAAGGCACGGTCACGCGCACCTCGGTGATCCTGCTCGATGCCGGCGGGCGGCAGGAGGAAATCGCCCGAATGCTGTCAGGCGCCGAGGTAACGGCCGAGGCCCGGGCCCAGGCGGACCGGCTGCTTGAGGGGGTGTGACACGTTGCGGCTCCGCCGCCGCCCGTCTTTCGTCAGCGGAATGCCGAATTTGCCAATTGCTGCAATCCCGATCAGCGTGGCGGTGGCGAGCCTGCTGGCGCTGGTCTAGGAGGACAGGGAATCGGCTGCACTGCAGCGGCACGACAAGGACAGGATAAATGCCCGCTTTCCCCGATATCGCGCCCTATTGGCAGCAGGGCTATGTACACTTGCCCGGGCTGATCCCGCCGGAAGTGGCGCGCGGCATGTTGGTGCGGATGAAATCGGACCTTGCCCGACAAGGGGTCGATGTGAACCGGTTAAGCAAGGACGGCCCGCTGCTGGCGCGTCCGGCGGTTGAAATCTATGGCTATCACTATCCAATGTTCGCGGCCTTTCACTGGGGCTTGACCGCTACGCTTGAGGGACTGACCGGCAAAGCACTGCTGCCCAGCTACTGCTATTTCCGGATTTATCGCCAAGGTGACATTTGCCGGGTTCATGGTGATCGCCCCGCCTGTGAGCACAGTTTGTCGCTGACGCTGGGCTATGCCGATGGCGTCCCCTGGCCGTTAGAGGTGGCGCGACGCCCGATTGCCGAACCCTATGAGCGCGCTGATACCGCCTTTACGCCGGACGAGGATATGGCAGGGGTGCCGATGGCAGCCGGCGATGCCGTGCTGTACCAGGGCGTGCATCATCATCATGGCCGGACCACCCCCAATCCCAACCGCTGGTCGGCGCACCTGTTTCTGCACTGGGTGGACCGTGATGGTCCCTTCGCGGAGGAAGCCTTCGACCGTCAGCAGGTTCCGGCGACGGTAGAGTTCTGACCGGTCATGGCTCTGGACCCGATCCTTGCCGAAGCGGATGCCGCCAATGAACTGATGCGCCTGGCCAGGATCATTGCGCATCACAACAAGCGCTATCACGTCGAGGATTCGCCCGAGATTTCGGATGCGGACTACGATGCGCTGGTGCGGCGCAATGCCGAGCTGGAGGCCGCTTTCCCGCATCTGGTCCGGCCGGACAGCCCCAGCTGTCAGGTCGGGCACGAGGTGGCCGCTTCGCCGCTCGCCAAAGTGGCGCACGAAGTGCGGATGATGAGCCTCGACAATGCCTTTGCCGACGAGGACGTGGCTGATTTCGTGGCGCGGGTGCGGCGGTTCCTGGCCCTGCCAGACGACGCGGAAGTGGCCATGACGGCGGAGGACAAGATCGACGGCCTGTCCTGTTCGCTGCGTTACGAGCAGGGCCGACTGGTCCGTGCCGCGACGCGCGGCGACGGGCAGGTGGGCGAGGACGTGACGGCTAATGTCGCGACCATTGCCGATATCCCCCAGGTGCTGACCGGTGCCGTGCCCGACGTGTTCGAGGTGCGGGGCGAGGTTTACATGGCCAAGGCCGATTTCGTCGCGCTCAACGCCGCGCAGGAGGAGAGCGGAGGCAAGATCTTCGCCAACCCGCGCAATGCTGCCGCCGGTTCCCTGCGGCAGAAGGATGCCGCGGTCACGGCGTCGCGTCCGCTGCGGTTCCTGGCGCATGGCTGGGGCGCGGCTTCGGCCGTGCCGCGTGCGACCCAGAGCGAGGTAATGGCGGCGATTGCCAGCTGGGGCGTGCCGGTTTCACCGCTGTTGGTGCGGTGCGAAGACATTGCGCAGATGCTAACCCATTATCGTAATATTGAGCGACAACGTTCTGATCTTCCATATGATATCGATGGTGTTGTCTACAAGGTTGACCGGCTCGATTGGCAAGAGCGGCTGGGCTTCGTGGCCAAAGCCCCGCGGTGGGGGATCGCGCACAAGTTCCCGGCGGAACGCGCCGAGACGACACTTGAAGCCATCGATATTCAGGTCGGACGAACTGGCAAGCTCACCCCCGTCGGGCGGCTGACCCCGGTCGGCGTGGGCGGGGTGATGGTGGCCAATGTCACTCTGCACAACCGCGACGAGATTGCCCGGCTCGGCTTGCGGGTGGGTGATCGGGTGGTGCTGCAACGTGCCGGCGACGTGATTCCGCAAGTGGTGGAAAACCTGACCCGCGACGCGCACCGCACTGCCTATCCGTTCCCCGATCATTGCCCTGAATGCGGCAGCGAAGCCGTGGCCGAAGAGGGCGAGGTGGATGTGCGCTGCACCGGAGGGCTGATCTGCCCGGCCCAGCGGACCGAACGCCTCAAGCATTTCGTCAGCCGCGGCGCACTCGATATCGAGGGGCTGGGCGAGAAAACGATTATCGAATTCTTCGGCCTTGGCTGGCTGGAAAGTCCGGCCGACATCTTCCGCCTCAAAGCGCGGCGCAGTGAGATCGTCGGGCGCGAGGGCTGGCAGGACAAGTCCGTGGACAATCTATTGGCAGCGATCGAGGCCAAGCGCACGCCCGATGCGGCGCGGTTGCTGTTCGGTCTGGGCATCCGCCATGTCGGCGCGGTGACCGCGCGGGACCTGCTCAAGCGCTTCACTACGCTGGAGCACTTGCGCGAAGTGGCCCAGGCCGCAAGGGGCGGCGCTGCGGATGCCCTGGCCGAACTGACCGGGATTGACGGGATCGGCCCCGCCGTGGCCGAGGCGTTGGGGGATTTCTTTCATGAGCCGCACAATGTTGCGGTGTGGGAGGACCTGCTCTCCGAAGTCTTCCCGCCGCCCTATGTGGTCGAAACGAGGGACAGCGCGGTCGCTGGCAAGACCGTGGTTTTCACCGGCGCGCTCGAAACGATGAGCCGCGACGAAGCCAAGGCCCAGGCGGAGCGGCTGGGGGCCAAGGCCGCAGGATCGGTTTCCGCCAAGACCGACCTGGTCGTGGCTGGTCCGGGGGCTGGCTCGAAACTGAAAAAGGCCCAGGAACTGGGCATTCCGGTTATCGACGAGGCAGCCTGGGCAGAGATTGTCCGCGGCGCCGGGTGATTGGAAATAAGGGGATTTCCGGAGTATCGGCACGCAGATGGTGAAGGATGTTTCCGCACCCATGCTTAATGCTGATTAGCTAACCATGACGCGGATAGGCGCACACCCCAGGCCTATCAGGGAGCGCTGATGAACTTCTTCAGGCGATTGACGACGGATTCGACAGGTACGTCCTCCGTCGAATTGGGCCTGATTCTGGCCTTGATCGTCATTGCCATGTTCACGGCCATTTCTGCTCTGGGGAACGCGGTGACCAACTCGTTCTCTTCCACCGCCGCGCAAGTCGATGCCGCCACCAACGCCCCCTCTTCGTAACACTTACCTATCCTTAATATCTGGCAACTATAGATTTTCTGCATAATGGCCACGAAGTGAGCTGGCCGGGGACGCAGAATGAACCAGATGCGCAAACTGCTTGCCGACCGCACCGGCACGGCTGCGGTTGAAATGGGCCTGATCCTGGGCCTGATTGTCATTGCCATGTTCGGGGCGCTGGTCGGCCTGGGAAGCGAGACGACCAACTCGTTCAGCACCACCGCCGACAAGGTCCAGGCGGCTACCACTTAAGTCCTCCTCGCCGGTCAGGAGTGTTCCTGCGCTTCCGCAATCGGGGCGCGGGTCCGCCTGAGTGCGACGATCAGCACGCCGGTCAGCGCAATGGCTGATCCGACGATCATCTGTCCATCCAGTTGGTCGTCGGTGATCAGCACGCCCAGGGCAATCGTTGCCAGCGGGGTGATCAGGGTCAGCGGAGCGATCAGGTTCGCTTCATACCGCGCGATCAGCACGTAGAACAGCGTGTGGGCGCCGACCGAGACGACCAGCGCCGAGAACAGCAGTGCCGCCAGGAACGGCCAGCGAACCGCTGCGATCTGGCCCCAGTCCGGCGTTTCGAGCAGCAGGCTGAGCGGGACCAGCAGGAGCGTGCTGGTCATGCCGACCCAGGCCTGCAGCCGCAGCGGCGCGATTTCACCCATCTGCTTCATCAGCACGGCGCCAAGCGAGCCGCTGGCGGCCCCGGCGAGGACCAGCAGCAGGCCAATCGAGATCGCGAAGCCTGGCTCCCACACCACCACCAGCACGCCGATCAGCGTCAGGGTAATGCCCAGCGCGCGGCGCCAGTGGATCCGTTCGCCCAGGATCAGGATCGAGAGCAGGGTGGTTATCGGCACCCCGGCCTGGCTGACGACCGCCGCGGCCGAGGGCGAGACAGTCTGCAGCGCCATAAACAGCAGCGCGAAGCTGCCCCCGCCCATCAGCAGGCCGACCGCGATAATCCGCCAGCCCGGGCGCGGCATGGGTCGCAGCCAGGGCAGGGTGATCGCGGCGACAATGGCGAAGCGGATCGCGGCATAGAGCAGCGGCGGCACCTGCCAATCGCTGACCACGATTTTGCTGACCACGTTGTTGGTCGCCCAGATCAGACAGATGCCGACCAGAATGAGGAAATCGCGCAGGCTCACCGGCGGATCAGCGCCTTGCCCAGTCAGGCAGATGGCTGGCCCGCGCAGGCGCCAGGCCGCGCTTCCTCAGCCACAGGATCGACCAGTCGCCATTGACGAGCCGTGCGGCCAGCCGCAGCCCGGCCATGCGGGCGGCGCGGCGCACCTGGGCTTCCTGCGTCTCCAGCAGGCCCGCCAGCACCAAGTGCCCGCCCGGCACCATGTGCCGCGCGAAATCCGGCGCGAGGCCGATCAGCGGCCCGGCCAGGATATTGGCAATGATCAAGTCGTAGGGCCCGCGCGCCTCAAGCAGCGGGTGCGCCATGCCGTCTGCCACCAGCATCGTCAGCTCACCGGCGCGGGCGCCCATCGGGACCCCATTGGTGGCGGCATTATCGGCCACCACGTCGAGGCAGACTGCATCGATATCGCTCGCCGTTGCCAGTGCGCGCGGCCACAGGTGCAGGCCCGCAAAGGCGAGCAGGCCGGTACCGGTGCCGATATCCGCGCAGTTCTTCACCACCACGCCTTGCCGCTTCATGTGAGTCAGCATGGCAAGGCAACCGGCAGTGGTGGCGTGCTGGCCAGTGCCGAAGGCCTGGCTGGCGGGAATGCAGAAATCGCGCAGGCCCGGCGCGGCCAGTGGCGCGTGTTCGGGCGTGTGGACGTGGAACACCCCGGCGCGGATCGGCTCCAGCCCCTGTTGGCTGGCAGTCAGCCAGTCGGTCTCGGGCAGCTGTTCGGCTTCCAGCCTTGGCGGGGTGCCGGGGAAGAGCGCCAGCACGGCCGCCTTATCCGCCCGCGACGGTTTGCGCGGCAGCCAGGCTTCCAGCTGCCAGTCATCGGGCTTGTCCTCGGCGATCTCGCTGCCGGAGATGACGATGTCGGGATCCCAGTCCCACGCATCTTCATGGGCCAGCAGCGCCGCCTCGATTACCGGACGCGGAGCGAGGGCGGTGAGTTTCCAGCTGGTCACTGCGCCGGCCTAGCGGACAAAGCTGGCGCCATTGGCATCGAGTACCGCCCCGGTCATGCTTTCGGGCGCATCGAGCGCGCAGAAGACCGCCATGGTGGCGATTTCCTGTGGCGTGGCGACCCGGCCCAGCGGGATATCGGCCAGCAAGCCCGGTCCGCCCCGGCTGGCGAGGTAGTCCCCGGCCATGGCGGTGTCGGTAAAGCCCGGGCAGATCGCATAGCTCATGATGCCCTTGGCCGGGTAATGGCGGGCAATAGTCTTGTGCAGGCCGATCATCCCGGCCTTGGCCGCAGCATAGTGCCAGTGATCGGGCGAATCGCCCCGATAGGCGGCGCGGCTGGCGATATGGACGATCCGCCCGGTGCGATTGCCTTCCAGCCAGTGCCGCACGGCAAAGCGCGAGAGTTCGGCGGCGGCAGTCAGGTTGATGCGCAGCGTGTCTTCCCAGTTATCCAGCCATTCGATGTCCGAGAGGCCGATGGGATTGGGCTGGAACAGTCCGGCATTGTTGACCAGCACATCGATCCGGCCGTGGGGTGAGCGGGCCAGGGCTTCTTCCCAGATCCGCCCGGCGGCGGTGGGATCGGTCAGGTCAGCACCGATCGTGTCGGCGTCAACGGCCTTGCTGGCGTGGCCAATCACCTGGACCCCGCGGACGGTGAGGGCGGAGCGGATGGCTGCACCGATCCCGCGTGAGGATCCGGTGACGAGTGCGGTAAGCTGGGTCATGGCCGCTGCTCTAGGACTTTGGTGCAGGTGCGCCAAGCCGCCGCTTGCACCGGTGGTCATTTTGACTATGGGGTTGGCGCAAGGGCGGCAGGGGACCGTCATTGGGCTAGATAGGGAAACGCACGCATGGCCGGAGCCAGCAAACGTCCGATTTCACCGCACCTGCAGATCTGGAAGTGGGGGCCGGCTATGCTGGTTTCGATCCTCCACCGCGTGTCGGGCGATGGCCTGGCGCTGGTCGGCCTCGCGGTGCTGCTGTGGTGGCTGGGTGCGCTGGCCGGGGGCGAGGCAAGCTATGCCGCGTTCTCCGCCCATGCCTCGGCCTGGTATGGCAAGGTCGTGCTGGTGGGCCTGACCTGGGCCTTCTTCAATCACATGGCTTCGGGCCTCAGGCATTTCGTGCTGGATATCGGCGCGGGATATGAACTGAAAAACAATGCGGTCTGGTCAATGCTGACCCCGCTGATTGCCCTGGCGCTGACGGGTGCCACCTGGGCCTACATCCTGCTGCGCTGAGGGAACAGGGAAGATGGGTAACGGAACCAATATCGGCCGCGTCCGGGCACTCGGCTCGGCCCATTCGGGCACGCACCACTGGCTGGTGCAGCGCTTTACCGCGATCGGCAACCTGATCCTTGGATTGTGGTTGCTGTTTGCGCTGGTTGGCCTGCCGGATCTGGCTTTCAAGACGGTCAAGATCTGGGCGGCCCAGCCGCTTAGTGCCACCGGGCTTGCGCTGTTCGTGCTATCGACCTTCTGGCACGCCCGGCTGGGGCTGCAGGTGCTGATCGAGGACTATGTCCACGAACACGCCAACAAGTTTGCCGCGATGAGCCTGCTGAACCTCGCCGCCTTTGGCGGGGCGGCCTTTGGCGTCTTCGCGATTGTCCGTATCGCTCTGGGAGCTGCCGCATGACCGCCGCGTACAAGATCATCGACCACACCTATGACACGGTGGTCGTCGGCGCGGGCGGTTCGGGCCTGCGCGCCACGATGGGCAGCGCCGAAGCCGGCCTGAAGACGGCCTGCATCACCAAGGTTTTCCCGACCCGGTCGCACACGGTTGCCGCCCAGGGCGGGATCGCCGCCTCGCTGGGCAACAACAGTCCGGACCACTGGACCTGGCACATGTACGATACCGTCAAGGGATCGGACTGGCTGGGGGACCAGGACGCGATCGAATACATGGTGCGCGAAGCGCCGGCCGCGGTTTACGAGCTGGAGCACGCCGGCGTGCCGTTCAGCCGCAACGCCGATGGCACGATCTACCAGCGCCCGTTCGGCGGTCACATGCAGAACATGGGCGAAGGCCCGCCGGTGCAGCGCACCGCAGCGGCGGCGGACCGGACTGGCCATGCCATGCTGCACGCGCTGTACCAGCAGAGCCTGAAGTACGATGCGGACTTCTTCATCGAATACTTCGCGATCGATCTGATCATGGAAAACGGCGCCTGCCGCGGTGTGATCGCGATCTGCCTGGACGATGGTTCGATCCACCGCTTCCGCAGCCATGCCGTCGTGCTGGCCACCGGTGGCTATGGCCGCTGCTATTACACTGCCACTTCGGCGCATACCTGCACCGGCGATGGCGGCGGCATGGTGCTGCGCGCCGGCCTGCCGCTGCAGGACATGGAATTCGTGCAGTTCCACCCGACCGGGATCTACGGCGCGGGCGTTCTGATCACCGAAGGTGCGCGCGGTGAGGGCGGTTACCTGACCAACTCCGAAGGCGAGCGGTTCATGGAACGCTATGCCCCTTCGGCCAAGGATCTGGCCAGCCGTGACGTCGTTTCGCGCTCGATGGCGCTGGAAATCCGCGAAGGGCGGGGCGTCGGTCCGAACAAGGACCACATCTTCCTGCACCTCGATCACATCGATCCCAAGGTGCTGGCCGAACGCCTGCCGGGCATTACCGAGAGCGGCAAGATCTTTGCCGGTGTCGACCTGACCCGCCAACCGCTGCCGGTGGTGCCGACCGTGCACTACAACATGGGTGGCATTCCCTGTAACTATCACGGCGAAGTCGTCACGATCGGGGCCGATGGCAATCCGGAAACCGTGGTCCCGGGCCTGTTTGCAGTGGGCGAGGCGGCCTGCGTTTCGGTCCACGGCGCGAACCGCCTGGGGTCCAACTCGCTGATCGACCTCGTGGTCTTCGGCCGGGCCACCGGGCATCGCCTGAAGGAACTGATCAAGCCGCAGTCGAAGCACGATGCCCTGCCCAAGGACAGTGCCGACCTGGCGCTGGGTCGGCTCGACCACTTCCGCCACGCCAATGGCAGCTCACCCACGGCCGAGGTCCGGGTCGAGATGCAACGCACCATGTCGGCCCACGCCGCCGTATTCCGCAACGATGACCTGATGGCCGAAGGTAAGGACAAGCTGGCCGCCACCTATGCCCGCATGGCCGACATCAAGGTCCACGACCGTTCGCTGATCTGGAACTCGGATCTGATCGAGACGCTGGAGCTGGACAACCTGATCAGCCAGGCCTCGGTCACGCTGCACAGCGCCCACAACCGCAAGGAAAGCCGCGGCGCCCATGCGCATGAGGACTTCCCCGAGCGTGACGACGCCCAGTGGATGAAGCACACCGCCGCCTGGTTCGAAGGCTGGGGCGGCCAGGGCGGTGCGGTCAAGATCGACTACCGCCCGGTGCACGAATACACGCTGACCGACGACGTCGAGTACATCAAGCCGAAGAAGCGGGTGTACTAATCTGCCAGTTTCCGGGCCGAGGATGTATCCACGGCCCGGAACCCTGGCTCAGTGCGACATCAGCACCGGCATTTGCAGGCTGCCCAGCACTTCCTGCGTGGCTCCGCCCAGTACGAACTGACGCAGCCGTGAATGGCCAAATGCCCCCATGACGAGGATGTCAGCGCTGGCACTGCGTGCTTCGTCCTGCAGCGCGGCGCCAATCCCGCGCGCACCCTTTTTCACGTGGCGCAGGGAGGCCTTGATACCTCGGCTCGCCATTATTGCGGCGAGGACATCCGGCTCGATGCTGGTGGCAACGGTTTTCTCGTCGCCGATCACCAGGAAGGTCAAGGTTTCGACCGAAGGGAGCAAAGCCAGCGCATCGCCCAGGGCTCTAGCGGCATTGCGACTGTTGTCCCAGGCCACGGCTAGGTGAGTCGCCGTATATCCCGCAGCGTGCCGATGCGGGATCAGCAGGATTGGCCGGCCCCCGTCGAACAGTATCGCTTCGCAGACCATCCGTTCACTAAGCAGGTAGGAGTTGTCTGTTCCGCAGATCACCAGGTCATGCAGGCGGGCGTGATCGTTGACATACGGGAAGTAGCCGCGGGAATGATCGATGGTGTCGATAGTGCGGACTTCCGTGCCATCCTTGTCGCATCGGGTGCGAAGCATGGCCAGGTTCTCGACATTGCGGTTGGCAAGCTGGTTGGATTGCTGTCCGTTGGCAAGCGGCGCCATATCAGTGTTCAGCAGCATCGCAGTCAGCGCCACGTCGTGTTGCTTGCAAAGGTCGAGAGCGAAGCTGGCCGGCCCGGCAGCCAGATCGAAAGTCTCGACCGGTGCATAGAGCAGGGCAGTCTTTCTTGTTTGAATTCGTGACATTGGTTTGCTCCTCGTAGCCATGGTCTTGGTCGAGGTGCCCATTTCGAGGCGAGGCCAATCAGAGCCAGCACCGGGCACACCCGATGCGGTCCGACATCACGATCATTCGATCGCCAGAGGGGCCCGGTCCCGCAGTTTTCATACTAGCCTGGAGCGCGCTGCAAGGATTTGATTGGGATCAACCTGATCTGCCAGGCTTCATTCATCTGGGGTTCAAGTTTACATTCGTAATCGATTACGTGCGTAGACATCGAAAGGATGTGATGTGGCTGATGACAACCCACATGGTGAACGGATCACCGAAGCCGAGCAGGCGGTGATGGAGGCGCTGTGGGCGCGATCGCCGCTCACCGCAAACGAGGTGGCCGATGTGGTCAGCCCGCAGCGCGGCTGGAGCCTGCCCACGGTCAAGACCTTGCTGTCGCGGCTGGTGGTCAAACAGGCCCTGGCGACCGAACCCGATGGCAAGCGGTATCTCTACCGCCCGCTGATCGCCCGAACCGACTATGCCGCCGGCGAATCGCGCCGGCTGGTCGATCGGCTGTTTGGCGGATCGGCAGCGGGCCTGTTCGCTCATCTGGCCGAGGCGGAGGCGCTGACCGACAAGGATCTTGTCCAGATCGAGGCGCTGCTCAAGGCGCTTCGCGGGCAAGAGGTGGGCAAATGAGCTGGCTGGTCGACACGCTGATCGCCACCGGCGCGCTGATTGCACTGGTCCTGGTGCTGCGCCGCCCTGTCTCGCAGATCTTCGGCCCGGCGATGGCCTATGCGCTGTGGGCCCTTCCGTTGCTGCGGCTGATCACGCCGCCGCTCGTACTGCCGGCGCCAGAAGTGGCGCCACCAGCTGTGGTTGCAGCCAATGATCTGGTGCTGACCGGACCATCCGTGGCCCCAGCCGAGCAGGCATTCAGCCTGGCCGCACTTGAGCCGGTGCTGCTGGGCCTCTGGCTGGCCGGGACGCTGGCCTATCTCGGCTGGCGGGCGGCGGGCTATATCCGCCTGCGCCGCGAGCTGCTGACCGATGCGCGGCCAGTGGGCACGGTGGGCGATGTGCGGTTGATCGAAAGCCCGCAAGTTATCACGCCGCTGGCCTTCGGGATCCGCGACAAGGTGGTGGCCTTGCCGGTGGGCTTCATGACCCAGCCTGACCGCACCGCGCGCGATCTCGCCATTGTGCATGAACTGGAACATCATCGCGGTCGCGACCTGGCGGTTAACCTGGCCATGCAGCCGCTGTTGGCGGCGCACTGGTTCAACCCGCTGGCCTGGCTGGCCTGGCGCGCCCTGCGCCGCGATCAGGAGGCGGCCTGCGATGCCCGTGTAGTGGCCGGTCGCGATGGCCGGACCCGTGCCGCCTACGGCGCGCTGATTGCCGATTATGCCCGCGCCCCGCGCGTCTCCCTTGCTGCTTCGCTGGCCTGTCCGGTCGTTGGCGAAGCCTCTGTCGTCTATCGTTTGAGGAGCCTGACGATGTCTGAACCAACTCCGTTGCGGCGCAACCTTGGCCGCTTGCTGCTGGCCGGCGGCGCACTGGCCCTGCCGCTGACCGCTTCGATTTCCTATGCCGCCGCCGATGCGCCGAAGCCCGCCGGCAGCGATGATCAGGCGAACGTCGCTATGAAGCAGCGGGTGGTGATTGTCGATCATCCCGATGGTGCCGATCCCACGGATGCCAAGCTTGAAACCCGGGTGATCGAAAAGGACGGCAAGACCATTGTCCTCAAGACCGCCAAACCGCTGACTGATGCTGAAGCCCGGGAACGCATTGCCAAAGCCGAAGCCAGCATGAAGGATGCCGAGGCGATGGTACTGAGCAGCACCGATAAGGGCGCTGATGGCCAGCGCAAGATCGTCACCCTGGTGCGCACCGGTGAAGGCCAGCATGACAAGATCAAGGTCGAGAAAGGCCAGCGCGTCATGGTCCTGAGCGGAGACTCGGTCGAGATTGGCCAGGACGGCCCGGACGGATCAATTTCGACTTTCCGCAGCAAGGACGGCAAGCCGACCAGTTTCGCGTTCGTTTCGACTGGCGATACCGTCGCTTGCAGCAAAGGTAGCGAAGTTCGCAGTGTCGCAGAGGAAGTTGCCAAGGATGGCCAGCGCCAGGTGGTGAACCTGCGCTTCTGCTCCAAGGGCGGCACCCCCGCCATGGCGCTCGACGCGATGAAGAAGGCGCGCGAGCGGATGGCCGAGAACAAGGATCTGTCGGCCGAGATAAAGGAACGCGTGCTCAAGAGTATCGACGAGCAGATCGAGAAGCTGTCGAAGCAGGGCTAGAGATGGCCCCTTTAAAGTCCTGCCGGCTGCAGCGGGGGCGGAGCGATCCGCCCCCGAATTGCATTAGCGCCAGCGCAGCCGGTCGGGCGTGAGCTGGTCAACCCGGGTCACCCCCATCAGCTTCATGCCGCGCTCGATCTCATCCTTGAGCAGCATGATCGCGCGTTCGACGCCCTCCTGCCCGGCAGCGGCGAGGGCATAGAGATAGAGCCGCCCGCCGGAGGCGGCGGTCGCCCCGGCGCAGAGGCTCTTGAGCACATGGGTGCCGCGCCGCACCCCGCCATCGCAGATGATCTCGATCTCGCCGCCAACCGCATCGACGATTTCGCGTAGCTGGTCGAACGGCGCGCGGCTGCCGTCGAGCTGGCGGCCGCCATGATTGGAGATCATGATCGCGTCGGCCCCGATCTCCACCGCACGGCGCGCATCGGCGGCGCTCATCACGCCCTTGAGGCAGAACGTGCCGCCCCACTGCGCGCGGATATCGGCGGCGGTGTTCCAGTCCATCGACTGGTCAAGCATGGTGTTGAAATAGCCGGCAATCGAAACGGCCTCGCCCGTTCCTTCGGCCACGTGGGTATCAAGGTTGGGCAGGCTGAACTTCTCGCGCAGCAGATAGTCCAGCCCCCAGCGCGGCTTCATGGCATAGCCCAGCAGGTTGCGGGCGGTGAACTTGGGTGGGCTGGTAAAGCCGGACCGGGCGCAGCGTTCGCGCTTGCCCGATACGATCGTGTCGACCGTCAGCGCGATGCAATCGAACTTGGCCGCCTGGCAGCGCTCGATCATGCTGCGATTGAGGCCCTTGTCCTTGTGGACGTAAAGCTGGAACAGCTTGGGCCCGCTGGTCAGTGCTGCGGTCTCCTCGATGCTGACGGTGGCGAGGCTGGAGATGCCGAACCACAGGCCGTGCTTCTCCGCCGCCCTCGCCACGGCGCGCTCGCCCTGCCAGTGGAACACGCGTTGCAGTGCCGTGGGGGAAAGCATCAGGGGAAGAGCGCTTTTGCGGCCCATCAGCGTGATCGAAGTGTCGATCTCGGCCACGCCGGCCAGCACGTCAGGCACCAGATCAGCGGTGTCAAAAGCGCTGGTGTTGCGGGCCTTGGTCACTTCGTCATCGGCGGCGCCGTCGATATAGTCGAACACCGGCCAGGGCAGGCGGTGGCGCGCCAGCTCACGGAAATCGGCGATGTTGTGGCAATCGGTCAGACGCATCGCCTCTGGGCTAGCGCAGGCGGAGCGCGCCGGGAAGCTACTTCTTCCCGGTTTCCTGCACGACCGGTTCGGAAACGAAGTGAACGCCCTTGCTGCGCTTGCCGGGTTGCGGACGCGCGGGCTTGGCCGGTGCGGCGGCCTTGGCTTGCTCGGCAGTCTTGGCCTCGGCCTTGGCCGGGGTGGCGGCAGCGGCAATCTCTGCCGGTCCGGCCGAGCGAGCGGGGTAGCGGCAGCCGCGCGCCTCACCCAGGCCCTTGAGGTAGGAGCGCCGGGCAATGCCGGCCTGAATCGCCGCCCCCAGCTTGCGTTCGCTGGCATTGGCGCCGCTGATCTCGCGGATCAGGCCGCGAAACGGGATGAACGAGCCAACGGCTGCCTGAGCCACGCTGCCTGCACTGGTGCGGCCCTTGGCATCCTGCGGCAGGTCGATGTCGGGACCAAGCACGGCGTTAAGTTCGTTCACTGCCGCTGCGATCTGGGAGCAGCGGCGCAGCCCGGTGGTGTCATAAGGTCGCTCTTGTGCTGCGATCAGCAGGGCCGGGATGGCGTCTTTCTTGAGGTTAAGGTCCGACACAGGCGTTGCCACGGCATCGCCAACCGTCGTGGTGCGCTCAGTCACGGGCTTGTCGGGTTCAGCCGGCTTTGCCTCCTGTGCGGCAGCGGGAAGGGAGGCCATCAGGCAACAGGCAAGACCCACGGCTGCGCGCATCGCGTCGCTACTCCAATCGCCCCCGTTTACTGGTTCCGGCTTAGCGCCGCGTACGCGAATCCGCAAACGCGTCGCACGCATCCTCGTTCCCGGTCTCCAGCCCCTTGCGCAGCCAGGCCATGCGCTGCACGCCGATGCCCCGCTGGCCCTCAACCCGGATGGCATTGGGATCGAAATCATCGAGCCGCATCTTTTCCCCTTCCTTGGCGCTGGACAGGCGCAGACAGCCGCCGCATGGGATTGATGAATATCTACGGGGCAATTGGAGTCGAGCATGTTTCTCAAGGGCAAGCGCGCACTGGTAACGGGTTCCACATCGGGCATTGGTCTGGCCATCGCCCGCGCCATGGCCGCCGAAGGGGCGGAAGTGATCCTTTCAGGCTTTGGTTCCGAGGAAGAGATCGCGGCGCTGTGCCGGGAACTGAACGCGCGCCATGTCGCTGCCGATCTGATGACCGCCGCCGGGTGCGAGGCGCTGATCGCCGGAGCTGGAGAGATCGATATCCTCGTCAATAATGCCGGGATGCAGCATGTTGCCCCGGTGGATGAGTTCCCGATCGACAAGTGGGATGCAATCGTCGCGCTGAACCTTTCGGCCGTGTTTCACGCCTGCCGCCTCGCCGTGCCGGGGATGAAGGCGCGCGGCTGGGGCAGGATCATTTCGACCGCTTCGGCCCACAGCCTGGTCGCATCGCCGTTCAAGGCGCCTTACGTCGCGACCAAGCACGCTGTGGCGGGCTTCACTAAGTCGCTCGCGCTGGAACTGGCGACCAGCGGTGTGACTGCCAACTGCATCAGCCCTGGTTATGTCTGGACCGCGCTGATCGAGAACCAGATCCCTGATACGATGAAAACCCGCGGCCTTAGCCGCGAAGCGGTGATCAACGATGTCCTGCTGGCCAAGCAGCCGACCAAGCGCTTCGTCCAGCCGGCGGAAGTGGCCGCGCTGGCGGTGTTCCTGTGCCGCGAGGAAGCCGGCAACATGACCGGTGCGAATTATTCGATGGATGGCGGCTGGACTGCCGAATAGCGCGGCGGATTGCGCGGCAGTGTAACTTTCCTGCCACCACTGCAAACGAACCGCACCCATCCACCGCAAAGCGGCTTGTCGGGGGGCGAGTCTGATGTAGGACTTGCGCCGATGAACCGTGGCTCAAGGGCGATGAATCGAGCGCTATTTCCGCTACTTGCGGCGGCGCTGCTTTGTACCCCGGCTCTGGCCCAGCGCCGCGACAAGGCGCTAGAGGCCGCACTCATGGCTCATGTGGTCGAGTTGTCCAGCGATGCTTATGAAGGCCGCGAACCGGGGACTGAGGGGGAAGCGAAGACGCTGCGCTATCTTGGCCGGCAATGGTTCGACGCCGGGCTGGACTCCGGCACCAATGATCCGCGCAATGCCTGGTTTGCCCCGGTCCGGCTGGTGGCGCGCGAACCGGCGGCGAGCAGCGCCCGCTTTACCCGCCGCGGCCGCCCGCAATTCGTGCCGCCCGGTTCGATCGAGGTCTTCACCTCCGGCAAGCGCACACTGGTAGAGAATGCGCCGGTGCTGTTCGTCGGCAAAGACGTTACCGATACTGGTCGGGCTGAGCTGGCCGGACGCGTGGCCCTGCTGCTCGATGGCGAGCGCGACGATATGGATCGTCAGAACGCCCTGCTCAAGGCGGGCGCGGCCGCCGTGCTGACCGTGCTCGACGGGGATCGCACGCTGGATCAGGTCAAGGCCCGGCGCGGGCGCTCGGGCTATGCGCTGTCGACCGAAGAGCTGGGCGGGGATCTTGAAGGCTTTATCACGGCCGAGGGGATCGAAAAGGTACTGGCCGGCAGCGGCCAGAGCCTGGCCTCGCTGGAGGCGCTGGCGGCCGAGCCGGGCTTCTCCCCGCGGCTGATCGATATCAGCGCCACGCTGGAAGCCACCACGCGCGAAACGCGGATCAACACGCATAACGTGATCGGCCGCCTGCCGGGCCGCCGGCCGGAGACGGGGGCAGTGCTGCTGCTGGCCCATTGGGATCACTTTGGCGAGTGTGCCGAGCCGCCGGCCGAGGACCTGGTCTGCAATGGCGCGATCGACAATGCCAGCGGTCTGGCTGCGCTGACCGAGATTGCCCGGCGTCTGGCCAAGGGGCCGGCGATGGACCGCGACGTCTATTTCCTGGCCACCACGGCCGAGGAAATCGGCCTGCTGGGGGCGACTGCCTTTGCTGAAAATCCGCCACTGCCGCTTGGCCAGATCGTGGCTGCCTTCAATCTTGACAGCTTTGCCCTGGCCCCGCGCGGCACGCCGCTGGGGATTGTCGGCCGCGGGATGACCCCGCTCGATCCCCAGATCCTGGCCGTGGCCAAGGCGCAGAAGCGCAAGGTCGTCGATGGCGATGCCGTCAATGCCTATGTCCGGCGGCAGGACGGCTGGGCTCTGCTCAAGCACGACATCCCGACCGTGATGGTTTCATCCAGCTGGTCGGACGTCGCCCGCGTCGAGCGCTTCTTTGAAACCGATTACCACCGTCCCGGCGATCAGGTGAAAGCCACGCTCGACCTGTCCGGCACGGCGGAGGACGTAGCTTTCCATGTGGCCCTGGTGCGCCATTTTGCCGATCCCAGGAAGGTTCCCTCGCGCTCGAAATGAGGCACTAGCCCTCTGCGGGGAGTGCGTTTACATGGGCCGCCACGAATCTTCGCAAACAGGCGCAAAGTGGCACTCATGGACATTCCTCTCGGCCTTACCTTCGACGACGTGCTGCTGCGTCCGGCCGAATCCGAAATCCTGCCTTCGATGGCGGATACCCGTACCCGGCTGACGGCCCAGATCGGGCTCAATATTCCGGTGATTTCCTCGGCGATGGACACTGTGACCGAGGCCGACATGGCAATCGTCATGGCCCAGCTCGGCGGGATCGGTGTGCTCCACCGCAACCTGACCATCGAGGAACAAGTTGCGGCGGTGCGAACGGTCAAGCGGTTCGAAAGTGGTATGGTGGTCAACCCCATCACTATCGGCCCGAACGCCACCCTTGGCGAGGCGCGGGCGCTGATGCAGGCCAACCGCATTTCCGGGATCCCGGTGGTGGAGGAAGGCGGACGTCTGGTTGGCATCCTGACCAACCGCGACGTGCGCTTCGCTGATAATCCGCTGCAGCCGGTGCGCGAACTGATGACGCATGAAAACCTGGCCACGGTCCGTGCCGGGGTGAGCCAGGAAGAGGCCCACCGCTTGCTGCACCAGCGCCGGATCGAAAAGCTGCTGGTGGTGGATGAGAATTTCCACTGCACCGGCCTGATCACGGTCAAAGACATGGAAAAGGCCGTGACTTATCCGGACGCGACCAAGGACGGTGCCGGTCGCTTGCGCGTCGCCGCCGCGACCACGGTGGGCGACAAGGGCTTTGAACGGACCGAGGCGCTGCTGGCGGCCGAATGCGACGTGGTGATCATCGATACCGCGCACGGCCACAACAAGGACGTGGCCCGCGCGGTTGAGCGGGTGAAGAAGCTCTCCAACTCGGCTCAGGTGATCGCCGGCAATGTTGCAACCTATGAAGCGACCCGGGCGCTGATCGATGCCGGGGCGGATGCCGTGAAGGTGGGGATCGGGCCGGGTTCGATCTGTACCACCCGTGTCGTCGCCGGGGTCGGCGTGCCGCAGCTGACCGCAATCATGGAAGCTGCGCGCGCGGCGAAGGACAGCAAGACGCCGATCATCGCCGATGGCGGGCTGCGCACCTCGGGCGATGCGGCCAAGGCCCTGGCTGCGGGTGCATCGACTATCATGGTCGGCTCGATGCTGGCCGGGACCGAGGAAGCGCCGGGCGAAACCTTCCTGTACCAGGGCCGCGCCTACAAGTCGTACCGTGGCATGGGTTCGGTCGGGGCGATGGGCCGGGGCAGTGCGGACCGCTATTTCCAGGGCGATATCAAGGACCAGATGAAGCTGGTGCCCGAAGGGATCGAAGGCCAGGTGCCTTACAAGGGCCAAGCCAAGGATGTGGTTCACCAGCTGGTCGGCGGGATCAAGGCGGCGATGGGCTATACCGGTGCCGCGACGATCGCGGACCTGTGCGAACGCGCGCAGTTCGTGCGGATCACTAACGCGGGCCTCAAGGAAAGCCACGTCCACGACGTGACGATCACCCGCGAGGCGCCGAACTACAAGCTGTGACGCCGCAGGCCCGCGTCCAGGCCGCGATCGACATCCTCGATCTGGTGATCGAAGCGGCGCGCGGACAAGGCGCGCCGGCTGACCGGATCGTGGCCGACTGGTTTCGCACCCGCCGCTTTGCCGGCAGCAAGGATCGCCGCGCCGTGCGCGAGTTGGTCTATGCCGCGATCCGCGCCTGTGGTCCGGTACCGGACAGCGGCCGTGCGGCCATGCTCCGGCAGGCGCAGGTCGATCCCAATCTTGCCGCCCTGTTTGATGGGCAGGGCCATGGTCCCGCGCCGATCCGTCCCGGTGAGCCGGTTGCCGCAGGTGGCGTCGCGCCAGGCTGGCTGGCCGAGGCACTGGCCCAAAGCGACATCGCCGGAGAGGCGGCGGAGGCCCTGCTGGCGCGCGCGCCGCTGGATCTTCGCGTCAACACCCTCAAGGCCGACCGGGCGCGGCTGGAACTGCCCGAAGCGGCCGAGCCTACGCTCGCACCGAATGGCCTGCGTCTGCCGCATGGCACGCCGATCGAGCAGTGGGCGGCTTACCAATCGGGCCAGATCGAAGTGCAGGATACCGGCTCGCAACTGGCCTGCGCCGCACTGGCGGTGCAGCCGGGCGAACTGGTGGTCGATCTCTGCGCCGGGGCGGGCGGCAAGACCCTGGCCCTTGCAGCGGACATGGCAGGGCGCGGGCGGCTGATTGCCAGCGATACGCACCGGGCGCGTCTGGCCCAGCTGGCGCCGCGCGCGGTGCGGTCCGGGGTGACGATGATCGAAACCCGTCTGCTCGATCCCGGCCGCGAAGCTGCGGCCCTCGATGACCTCCGCGGACAGGCCGATGCCGTGCTGGTCGATGCGCCATGTTCGGGCACTGGTACCTGGCGGCGCAATCCGGAAGCGCGCTGGCGGCTCACTTCGGCAGAGCTGGATCGTTACGTTGCCGTGCAGGCCCGGTTGCTCGATCTGGCGGCAGGTCTGCTGCGTTCCGGCGGCCGGCTGGGCTTCGTCACCTGTTCGCTGCTCGATGCCGAAGGCGCCAGCCAGGCCGAGGCTTTTCTGGCGCGCCATGCGGACTGGCGGGGGCTGCCGCTGGCGCTCGGCGCTGGCCAGCCGCGCGGGCCCGGGCTGCGGCTTACCCCGCAGCATGACCAGACCGATGGCTTTTTCATCGCCTGTTTCGAGAAGCCGTGATAACCGGGTCGGCGATGTCCAGTCTGCGGGAGCACCTGATGCGTTACACCCCTGCCGCCCTTGCTATGTCGCTGCTGTTGGCGGTGACGGCCAGTGTCGGCGTGGGTGCACCGGCCGCGCCGCTCGATCCACGGGCTGCCGTACTGGTAGCGGAAGGGCGCAAGGCGCTGGCCGCTGGCGATGCCAATGCGGCGATCGATGCCTTTGAGGCAGCCTTTGTGATCCAGCCCGGCCATGTCGCGATCCTGCTCAATCTCGCCGAAGCAACGCGCGCGCAGGGGCTGCAAGGCAAGGCACTGCGCTATTACCGCGAAGCACTGGAACGCGAGCCGGGCAATATCTATGCTGTGGCTGGCGAAGGGCTGGCCCTGGTAGAGAAGGGCGCGATCGACAAAGCGCGGCGTAACCTGGTCCGGCTGGAACAGCTCTGCCCCGGCAATTGCCCGCAAGCGCGCGAGCTGGCGACAGCAATCCAGCAGGGCCCGGCCAAGCAGGTCGTCACGGCTGAGGCGGTGAAGCCCAAGCCGGTGGTTTCCGATCACTAGATCAGTTCACGAAATTCTTCCAGAACAGCGCGGTAGACGCGCTTCTTGAAGGGAACTATCACCTCCGGCAGATCGACCGGATCGAGCCACTGCCATGCGCAGAACTCGGCCGGGTCATGCGCGTCGAGCCGGATGTGGTGGTCCTCGCCTGAAAAGCGCGCCAGTACCCAGTGCTGCCGCTGGCCGCGATAGCGCCCACCCCACAGCTTGCCCATCAGCTCGTCGGGCAGATCGTAAAGCAGCTCCTCGCGCGTTTGGGCAAGGATCGAGACATGCTCTTCGGCGACGCCCGTTTCCTCCCACAGCTCGCGCAGCGCAGCTTCGCGCAGGTCTTCGCCATCGTCGATCCCGCCCTGCGGCATTTGCCAGTAAACGCCGCCCTCGTCAGGCTGGCCGCGCGTATCGATCCGCTTGCCCACGAAAACCAGGCCAGAGGAATTGACCAGCATCACCCCCACGCAGGGGCGATAGGGCAGGTCTGCAAAGGGATTGTCGCTCATTCGCCGGCCCTTAGGCCGAAACACGCCCCAACATCAACTTCGCCTGGGCGAGAATTGTCAGGACGTCGGCCTGGGCGCTGGGCACTGCCTTGCGCAGGTTGACGAAGCCGTGGATCGAACCCTTCATTTCCATGAAATGGCATTCGACCCCGGCTGCCGCCAGCGCGGCGGCATAGCGCCGGCCCTGGTCGCGCAGCGGATCAAGGCTGGCGGTAACCAGTAAGGTCGGCGGCGAACCGGCCTGGTCGCCATGGATCGGGTAGGCCATCGGATTGCCTGGCACGGGGGCATAGCAATCCATGAACCAGTCCATGGTTTCCTTGGTCAGCAGGTAGCCCTCGGCAAATTCGGCCATCGAGCCATCGCTCGACTCATCTGTAGCCGGATAGATCGGCACCTGCATGATCACCGGCACCTTGGCCGGATCCTTGGCCAGGGCCTGCGCCACGACAATGGCCAGATGTCCGCCGGCGCTGTCGCCCATGGTGACGATCCCGGTGCTCTCGCGGCCCAGTTCCAGCCCGTTGTCAGCGACCCAGCGGGTGGCCGCAATGCAGTCTTCGTCCGAAGCGGGGAAGGGGTGCTCCGGCGCCAGAGCATAGTGAACCGCCACCACCGGCAGATCGAGCTCGGCCGCGATCGTGGTGCACAGCGCGTGGTGCGATTCCAGATCACCGATCACGAACCCGCCGCCATGGTAGAACATCACCACCGGCCCCGGGCCGCGGTCGCTGCGCGGATCATAGAGCCGCAGCGGGATCTCACCGCGTGGACCGGGGCAGGACAGGTCTTTGATCGTCGCCAGCGGCACCGGATCGGCCTCGACCAGCATTCCCATCTGCGCATAGGACGCGCGCGCATCGGCTAGCGGGATCTCGTTCATCTTCGGACCGGCCATGGCGGCCAACATGTCCAGCAGGACCTTCACATCGGGACGGACGTAGGGGGCATTTGCGCTCACAGGCGGGAATCCTCTCGTTATCGACTGGTTTAATCGACAGGCTAAGACGCGTTTTGTCACTTGACTAGCCGACTTGGCACCCGTCTTGTTGTACTGGTTGCCAGGCAAGCAGTTTTTCTTGATTGCCGGGCACGCGGGGAGGGGACTAGGGCGCTTCGCGAGGACGAGGCGGACCGGTCCGCCTGATGAGGAATACGCATGGCAACGCAACTGGCCGATCCCGAAGCAAAGTCCAACTCAGCACCCGAGGCCGTAGTCGTCCGCTTTGCGGGCGACTCGGGCGACGGGATGCAGCTGACCGGCGGTCAGTTCACCCTGTCGAGCGCGCTGGCGGGTAACGACTTCGCCACTTTCCCGGATTTTCCGGCCGAAATCCGCGCACCGCAAGGCACGCTCTTTGGCGTCTCGGCGTTCCAGATCAACTTCGGCTCGACCAGCATCGATACGGCGGGCGATGCCCCCGACGTGCTGGTGGCGATGAACCCTGCAGCGCTGAAGACCAATGTCGGCGCCTTGAAGCCGGGCGGACTGATCATTGCCGACACGGGCGAGTTCACCAAGCGCAACCTTGAAAAGGCCAAGTACGAGGTCAATCCGCTGGAGGATGGCAGCCTGGCAAAGTGGCAGGTGCTGGCCTTCGACATTTCGGCGCTCACGCTGGAATCGGTCAAGCCGTTTGGCCTTGGCAACAAGGAAGCCCTGCGCTGCAAGAACATGTGGACGCTGGGCCTGGCGCTGTGGATGTTCGACCGCGACCGGCAACCGCTGATCGATTGGCTCAATGCCAAGTTCGCCAAGAACAAGGTGCTGGCCGATGCCAACGTCGCCGCGCTCAACGCCGGCCATGCCTATGGCGAAACGGCCGAGCTGGGCGGCCACGTCAAGAAACTGCACCTTGGCCCGGTGCCGACCCCGGCGGGGCTTTACCGTACGATCACCGGCGCGGATGCCGTGGCGCTGGGTCTGGTCGCAGGCGCGCAGCTGGCGCACCTGCCGATGTTCTTCGGCGGCTATCCGATCACGCCCGCCAGCTCGATCCTGCACGCGCTGGTGCGGCTCAAGGAATTCGGGGTCACCACCTTCCAGGCGGAAGACGAGATCGCCGCGATCTGCGCCGCTATCGGCGCGAGCTATGCCGGCCAGCTGGGCGTTACCTCCAGCTCCGGTCCGGGCATCGCGCTCAAGGGTGAAGCGATGGGCCTGGCCGTAATGACCGAGCTGCCGCTGGTGATCGTCAATTCCCAGCGCGGCGGCCCTTCGACGGGTCTCCCGACCAAGACTGAGCAGTCGGACCTCTATCAGGCGGTCTATGGCCGCAATGGCGATGCCCCGATCCCGGTGGTCTCGGCCCGCAGCCCGTCCGACGCTTTTGAATGTGCGATCGAGGCCTGCCGCATCGCCGTGCAGTACATGACCCCGGTGATCCTGCTGACCGATGGTTACATCGCCAACGCGGCCGAGCCGTGGAAGGTACCGAACCCGGCCGACTATGCCGAATTCCCGGTTTCCTTCCTGGCCGAAAAGAACGCCGGCGATACCCTGCTGCCCTACAAGCGCGATACCAAGGGCGCGCGGCCGTGGATCAAGCCCGGCACGCCGGGCCTGATGCACCGCATCGGCGGGATCGAAAAGGCGGTCGATACTGGCCACCTCGATTATTCGCCGGCCAATCACCAGGCGATGACCGATGCCCGCAAGGCCAAGGTCGATGGCATTGCTGCCAGCATTCCTGACCAGCACGTTTGCCTGGGCAATCCGGGTGGCAAGCTGGCCGTGGTTGGCTGGGGCAGCACTTATGGCCCGATCCACCAGGCCGTGGGCCGCGCGCGCGCCAAGGGGCTGGATGTCAGCCATATCCACGTACGCCATATCTGGCCGCTGCCGCAGAACCTGGGTGAGCTGCTGAAGGGTTATGACAAGGTGCTGGTGCCGGAAATGAACACCGGCCAGTTCAAGACCGTGCTGCGCGATCAGTTCCTGATCGATGCCAAGCCGCTGACCAAAACCAGCGGCCAGCCATTCACCATTGCTGAAATCGAAGCTGCCATCGAAGGAGCTTTGGGCTGACGCCTTGGCGTTGTTGCCCCGAGAGGACGACCATGAACGCGATCACCCCTATCACGACCACTCTGAAGGACTGGGAAACCGATCAGGAAGTGCGCTGGTGCCCCGGCTGCGGTGACTATGCGATCCTGAAGGCGGTGCAGCGCACCCTGCCGGAACTGGGCGCCGACCCGGCCAACACCGTGTTCGTATCGGGTATCGGCTGCTCCAGCCGCTTCCCCTATTACGTCGAAAGCTATGGCTTCCACACGATCCACGGCCGCGCCCCGGCCTTTGCCACCGGCATCAAGCTGGCCAATCCGCAGCTCGATGTATGGCTGGTGACGGGTGATGGCGATGGCATGTCGATCGGCGGCAACCACACGATGCACGTGCTGCGCCGTAACCTCGATTGCCAGATCCTGCTGTTCAATAACGAGATCTATGGCCTGACCAAGGGTCAGTACTCGCCGACCAGCCGCGAAGGCACGACCAGCCCGACCACGCCGCTCGGTTCGGTGGACCGGCCCGCCAGCCCCTGCGCCTTTGCGCTGGGCGCCGGCGCGCGCTTCATCGCCCGCGGCTTCGATGTGTCGAAGGAGTTGCCGAACGTTCTCAAGGCCGCCTACCAGCACAAGGGCGCGGCCTTTGTTGAGATCTTCCAGAACTGCATCGTATACAACAAGGACGTGTTCAACGATTTCGCCGCTCCCAAGGGCGCGGAGGACCGGCAGCTGTGGCTCGCCAATGGTGAGCCGATGCTGTTTGCCAAGGGCACGCAGGGCATCGCCCTCGATGCCGAGAAGCTGACGCTCAAGGTCGTCGATGTGGTTGATGGCGATTGGCAGGCGGCAGGTGTGATTGTCCATGACGTCACTAACCGCTCGATCGCGCACATGCTGGTCGAAATGCCGTTCGGCCCGTTCCCGATGGCGCTCGGCGTGCTCTACGACGATCCGCGCCCGACCTTCGAAGCGGCGGTCATAGCCGAACGGGAAAAGGCCGCCGCGGGCAAGGAACCCAACCTCGCCAAGCTGCTGGCCAAGGGCCAGACCTGGACCGTGCAGGAAGGCGGGCCGGAACTGTAATCCGGTCTGGCCTGCGCCAGCATGGACAACCTAACCCACTCCCTGCTTGGTGCCGCGCTCGGCCAGGCCGGGTTGAAGCGAAAGACGGGCCTGGCCATGCCCGCGCTGATCATCGGGGCTAACCTGCCTGATGTCGATGCGGCCTGCTTCTTCTGGCTGGAAGGGACCGAGCATCTCGGCTTCCGGCGCGGGATCACCCATGGCCCCCTCGCCATGCTGCTGCTGCCGGTGATCCTTGCGGGACTGCTGTGGTGGTATGATCGCTGGCAGACCAGGCGCGGCACGCGGCCAGAGGCGCGACTGCCGGTCAGCTTCAAGTGGCTCTATCTGCTCAGCCTGATCGGCTGCCTCAGCCATCCGGCGCTCGATTGGCTCAATGTCTATGGCATCCGCCTGCTTGAGCCGTTTTCCAGCCAGTGGATCTATGGTGATACCCTGTTCATCATCGATGTCTGGTGGTGGGCGCTCCTCGGCTTTGGCGTGTGGCTCTCGTTGCGGCGCGAGCGGGCCGGGAAGACCTGGCGCTGGCCGGCGATCGCGACCCTTGCGGCGAGCCTGCTCTACCTCGGGCACAACTATCTCGTCTCGCAGGCCGCCGTGGTGAACTGGGCAATCAATACCAAGGGGCCGTCCGTGGCAGAGCCGATTGCCGATCCGGTGTGGATCGTCTCGCCGGTGCCATTAGCCTTCTGGGAGCGCGAATTCATCGTTGGCACGCCTAACCGCTGGTACCGCGTTGCACCGGGCGAAGTGCCTTCGCCCCGCAATGCCCGGCCAATCACCGACCGGCCCTGCGCCTGGCCATCGTCGGCGCAGCTCGCCAGCGGCGGATCGCAGGCCGAAGCCTTTCTGTTCTGGAGCCGTGCGCCCTTTGCCGAGCGGGCGGCGGATGGCTCGGTGATCCTGCGCGATGCCCGGTTCTATGATCCGCGCGCGCGGGACCGGTTTGCCGTGCCGCTGCCGGGGGTGCAGTGCCTGCCGCGAGCAGCCCGTTAGGCGGGCGGGCCAAAAGGTCAGCTTGCTGGTCAGCCCGGCCTGCGTGAAGGGCTGAGGCATGACCACGCCCATCATCGTCTGGCTGCGCCGCGACCTGCGGCTGGCCGATCAGCCCGCTTTCCGCGCCGCCGCTGCCCAAGGGACGGTGATCCCGGTCTATGTGCTCGACGATGAGGGGGCGAAGCATCGCCGGATGGGCGCGGCGAGCCGCTGGTGGCTGCACTATTCGCTTGCCAGCCTTGCGGCCGATCTGGAGCAGGCCGGATCGCGCCTGATCCTGCGCCGGGGCAAGAGCGAGGACGTGCTGGCCGCACTGGCGGCGGAGACCGGTGCGCGCGCCGTCCATGCCATGCACCATGTCGAACCCTGGTGGCGCAATGCCGAACGCGCCGTGGGTAAGGTGCTGGACCTGACGCTGCATCACGGCCTTTACCTCGCCCCGCCGGGTTCGGTGCTGACCGGCGGGGGCACCCCGTTCAAGATCTACACCCCGTTCTGGCGCGCCTTGCAGGAACGGATGCCGCCCGCGCCGCCGCTGCCTGCGCCCAAGCTCACCGCGCCGGAGAGCTGGCCCGCCAGCGAGCGGCTGGAGGACTGGGGTCTGCTTCCCACGAAGCCCGACTGGGCCGGCGGAATGCGCGCCGAATGGACCCCGGGCGAGGGTGGAGCAGCGGAGCGGCTGGAAACCTTTGTCCGACGCGCGGCGCGCTATGCCGAGCGGCGCAACCTTCCGGCCATGCTGGGCACCTCCCGCCTTTCGCCGCATCTCCACTTTGGCGAGGTGTCACCGGCGCAGGTCTGGCACGCAGTGGCCGGGGCGGGCGGTTCGGTGAGCACGTTCCTGGGCGAACTGGGCTGGCGCGACTATGCCGCCAACGTGATCCACCAGTTCCCGGACTATGGCGCCCGCTCCTACAAGGATGAGTTCGAGCGGCTGGAATGGCGAACTGGCCCGGAGGCCGAGGCCGACCTTGCAGCCTGGCAGCAGGGCCGCACCGGCTATCCGATCGTCGATGCCGGGATGCGCGAGCTGTGGGCCACCGGCTGGATGCACAACCGGGTGCGGATGATCGTGGCCAGCTTCCTGATCAAGCACCTGCTGATTGACTGGCGGCGCGGCGAGGAATGGTTCTGGGATACTCTGGTCGATGCCGATTACGGCCAGAACGCGGTCAACTGGCAGTGGAGCGCGGGTTCTGGCGTCGATGCCAACATGTTCGTGCGGATCATGGCCCCGTTGACGCAGAGCCCCAAATTTGAGGCAGCCAATTACATCCGCCAGTGGGTGCCTGAACTGGCGAAACTGGGCGATGCAGAGATTCACGACCCCGGCCTGCTGCGACCGCGCGGCTATCCGGCTAAGATCGTGGAGCACACCGTTGGCCGGGCGCGGGCGCTGGCCGCCCATGCCAAGCTGAAAGCGGTTTGATCGCACAGCGGTGAACTGGCCTGACATTCCTTTGACCTCGGTCAAAGCGCGCCATTTGTGGTATGCTTAGGTCAGCCAATGGGACGCAACTAGCTTGACAGCTATGCGGCCCCATGAAAAGTTGTCCGGACAATTTTGGCGACACTGCCGGATTGGAGAGTGGTGATGAGTGCCGAACTGCCCCCCCCCTATACCGCGCTGACCAAGCACCCGATGCTGGCGCGCACTAACCATGATGAATCCGCGCGGTTCAATTTTCTGACACACCTCAACCGCTATCTGTCGGGTACGCTCGGGCCGGGCAACAAGCTGGCCTATGAAAAGCGCGTCCTGCCAGCCTTCCGCGAAGAGCATGGTCGCGATCCCGAGCACCGGTATGAAATCCGCGACTGGATGAACCAGGACTCGTTCCACCGGATGTGGTCGGCGCTGAAGCGGAATTCGATGGAAATGCGCCAGCAGAATGGCCGTTCGACCGTGTTGCGCCAGCTTGATGAGCTCGATGCCCAGGCCCGCCAGTTCAACGAACATTCCGGCCAGCTTGAGCTTGATCCGAAGATCAAGCAGCCGATCTACCAGACTGCGGTGGACATTCATTGCCAGCCGGGTGGCTACCATGGTGAGGAGCGTCCAGGCGACGTCTCGGCCGGCGCCAACTACGACGTTGGCATCTTCGCCACGACCGGCGGCGCGCTAGGCGGCCTCAATGACGGTGGCGGCCAGGCGGTCGTTGCCTGGGCCAAGAAGGAGCGGCCGGACTGGCAACCGCGGCGCGTACTCGATGTCGGCTGCACGGTCGGTCACAATGCCGTGCCGATCGCTGTGGCCTATCCCGATGCGGAAGTGATCGCGATCGATACTGCCGGCCCGTCGCTGCGCTATGGCGCAGCGCGTGCGGCCGGGTTGGGGGTCAAGAATATCAAGTTCGTCCAGGCCAGTGGCGAGGACCTCTCGCGCTATCCGGACGGCTATTTCGACTGGGTGCAGACCACTATGTTCCTGCACGAGCTGTCGGCCGAATCGATGCCGCGCCTTTTGGCCGAGTGCAACCGCGTGCTGGCCCCCGGCGGGCTCATCCTGCATGTCGAGCAGCCGCAGTACTCGCCCGAAATGCCTCTGTTCGAGCAGTTCATGCGCGATTGGGACGCCTTCAACAACAATGAGCCGTTCTGGTCGGCCATGCATGGGGTGGATCTGAAGGATGTGATGGCTGGTGCTGGCTTTGCCAAGGCCGACCAGTTCGTGGTCGGTGTGCGGGCGGTGGTCGATCGCTCGATCTTCCCCGCTGCTGAAAGCGAGGAACAGGAAGATTATGGCCGCGCGGCGGTCTGGAACGCCTATGGCGCCTGGAAGCCCGTCGCGAAGGAGATGGCGGCATGACCGAGGGGATTGACTGGATCGCCCGCGCCGGCGCCAAGCCCAAGGGACGACGCCCCGCCTTCTTCGAAGACCCGGCGGTTGACCGCCTGTTGTCCTTGACCATGGCCGTTGTGGGTGAGCTTTCGGTGCTGCGCGAGCGGCTCGACACGGTCGAGCGCCTGCTCGACGCCAAGGGCACAATCAGCCGCGCCGAAATCGAGGCCTATGTGCCGGACCGGACGGCTGGCGAAGAGCGCGGCGAAATGATCCGCGCCTATATCGCTCGGGTGATGCGCGGCTTCCAGCAAGAGGTGGAGGCGCTGGAAAATCCCGATCCGCCGATCATGGACTGGGTGGAAAAGTTCTCGAAGTAACGGGCAACCGCCAGCGGCGGCGACAAGGGGGGGAAAGCGAATGGAAGAAGTGCTGGTGCTGCGCTGGCTGCACATCATCGCCATGGTCTATTGGCTGGGCGGTGAATGGGGTGTGTTCCAGACGAGCTATAATGTCATGAATGGCGCGCTTTCGCTTGAAGAGCGGCGTCGGCACATGGAAACGGCCTATCGGATCGATATCCTGGCGCGCACCGGGATCATCACCCTGCTGCCGCTGGGCCTACACATGGGTCATATCTATGGCCTGCAGCCTTATGGTGGGTCGTTCCTGACCGTGATGTGGATCGTCGTCGCACTGTGGCTGGGGCTGTGCTGGGCCGCCTTCTTCAAGCGCGAAACGGACCTTGGTATCCGCCTGACCAAGCTCGACGAGATGGTGCGCTGGGTGCTGATTCCGACGATCTTCGTGGTCGGCATTTCCTCGTTGCTGGGCCATGGTCCGTTCGTCGCGGATGAGGGCATGCGCTGGTATGCCTGGAAGTTCACGCTTTACGGCTTTGCCTTGTGCATCGGTCTGGCGCTGCGTTGGATCATGCGGGCCTGGACCATCCGCTTCCGCCAGTTGGCGCTTGGCCCCAACCCGGAAGCCCAGGCGGCGCTGGAGCGTGAGTTCGGCTATGGCCGGATGCTGGCCTATGTCTACTGGATCACCATTTCGGGGATCTGCTTCCTGGGAACGGTCAAACCGCTCTGAGGAAGGCCGAACCGGACTGCGAAGGGCTCCCCGATTGGGGAGCCCTTTTCATTTCAGGATCTGGTTCATCTCGATCAGGATCCCGTCGGGATCGAAGAAGTTGCAGCCCATCACCCGGATATCAGGCCCGCCATTGCGACCGGGATAGACCTGCAGGCGCGGTTCAGCGGTGAAGGTTACGCCCGGCACCGATTTGGCCGCCCGGCAGCGGCCCTCGACATCGTCAGTGTTCATCACGATCACTACCCCGCCAGGCCCCATCCGGGTGGGATAGGGCGTGGCGGGCAGCTTTGGGTCGATCCACTGCATCAGCCCGATCCAGCCGACCCAGCCATCGTTGGCATTGAGCAGCACGAGCCGCGCCTTGGCTCCCGGAGGTCCGGCCGGCAGGGCGACACCACTGGTTTCAACCACCGTATCGTAATTGACCTTCATGCCCACAACGTCGCGGTAAAGCTTCAGGCTGGCTTCCATGTCGCGCACGATCAGCGTGGTGCGGCGCACATCGGTCGGCAGCCGTTCGGTTGGGGCGGTCACGCCGGGGGCAGTCGGCTGGGTCTGGGCCTGGGCGCAGGCGGCAGTTACCAGGGCCAGCAGGGGCAGGACTTTACGCATCAGTGGCTCTCCTCGACAGCGCCGGATTGAATCAGGGCGGCGATCCTGTCAGCCGGATAGCCAAGAGCCGCCAAGACAGCGCGGGCATCGGCGCCTGGCTTTGGCAGGGCACTTGGAGCGCCCGGGCGCTTGCCGTCCATTTCCAGCGGAATTGTCGGTAACTTGGTCTCCGCGCCAGTGTCGAGCCTGACCGGCTCCATTCCCCCGGCATTGAGATGCGGATCGTCGAACAGCTCTTCCGGCTTGCCGATCGGGGCGAAGGGCATGCCGGTGCCATCGAGCTTGGCAATCACCTCGGCGCGGGTCATCTGGCCGACCAGTTCGCGGATGCGCGGCAGGATCCGGTCGCGCGCCAGGACGCGCTGGTTGTTAGCGCGGATTGTCTCGTCGGCCCACAGGTCATCCAGCCCGAACAGCGCGCAGAACTTCTCCCACAGCGCATCGGTGACCACGCCGATGAAGACCGGATCGTCCCGCGTCTCGAACACGTCATAGATTGCCCAGGCCGAGACCCGTGCCGGCATCGGCGCCGCCGGTTTCCCGGTGACCGCGAACTGCGCCATGTGCTGGCCGACCAGATAGGCGGTCGTTTCGAACAGGCTGGCGACCACCTTCTGCCCGCGCCCGGTGCGGTGGCGTTCCTCCAGCGCGGCGAGAATGCCGATGACGCCGAACATTCCGCCAGTGACGTCGATCACGCTGGCCCCGGCGCGCAGGGGGCGCCCCGGCGGTCCGGTCATGTAAGCGAGGCCGCCCATCATCTGCGCCACCTCGTCCAGCGCGGTGCGCTGTTCGTAGGGGCCAGGCAGGAAGCCCTTCTCGGAGCAGTAGATCAGCCGCGAGTTCGTCTTGGCCAGGCTGTCATAGTCCAGCCCCAGTCGGTCCAGCGCGCCGGGGCGGAAGTTTTCGACCAGCACGTCGGTGCTGGCGCAGAGGTCCTTGGCGACCCGCAGACCGTCGGCTGACTTGAGATCAAGGCAGATCGACTGCTTGCCGCGATTGTACATTGGGAAATAGCCCGCGCCCGAGCCGAGCAGTCGCCGCGTCTGGTCCCCGCCCAGCGGCTCGACCCGCACCACCTCGGCACCGAGGCCGGCGAGGATATGGCCCACCGTCGGCCCCATCACCATGTGGGTGAACTCAATCACCTTGATCCCGGCAAGCGGGGTGGGGGTAGTCATCGCGCGAGCCTTTCGTTGTAGTCGAGCATCGGGCCGGCATCGGGGGTGAAGCCGTAAAGCGGCTCACCGGGGAGCGCATCGGCCAGGATCTTGCGGACTTCGAGCAGCCTGCCGAGGTCGATCCCGGTCGTCAGCCCCATCGAATTGAGCATCAGCACCAGGTCTTCGGTCACCAGGTTACCCGAGGCACCGGGCGCATAGGGGCAGCCACCCAGCCCGCCGAGCGAGGCATCGAGCGTGGTGATCCCTTCCTCCAGCCCCGCCAGCGCATTGGCGAGGCCAAGGCCGCGGGTGTTGTGGAGGTGCAGGGTAGTGAGCTTGTCACCGACCGCGCCGCGCACCTTGCGGATCAGGCGTTTGACCTGGGCGGGATCGGCATAACCGGTGGTGTCGGACAGGCTGAATTCCTGCGCCCCGGCCTCGGCGGCGGCAGCGGCAAGGCGGACAACCTGCTCCTCGTTGACTGCACCTTCGATCGTGCAGCCGAACGCGGTCGAAAGCCCGACGGCAAAGTGAACGCCAGCTACCTGCGCGATCTGCGCCACTTCGGCGATCTCCGCCAGCATCGCCGGATGGTCCTTGCGGACATTGCGCAGTGAATGGGTCTCGCTCATCGAAAAGGGGATCGACATGGCGTGGACGCCAGCCTCGACCGCGCGGGCCGCGCCTTTAGCGTTCGGTACCAGCGCAACAACGTTCAGGCCTGGTATCGTCCGCGCAAAGGCGACCAGTTCCGCTGTATCCGCCATCTGCGGCAGCAGGCTCGGTGGGACGAACGAGCCAACCTCGATCTCCCTCACTCCGGCCGCAGCTTCGGCCGCGATCCAGGCCTTCTTGGCCTCCAGCGGCATGACCCGGTCAATCGACTGAAGCCCATCACGCGGACCGACTTCGGAGACGAGGATTTCGGTCATGCGCGCTTCTCCAGATAGACCCACGGCCGTGCCGCGCGGTCGGCGTCGGTCCAGGCGGCAATGGCACTGCGGTGCTTGAGCGTCAGGTCGATCGCATCGAGCCCTTCAAGCAGCATGGTCTTGGCTTCATCGTCAATCGCAAAGCGCCAGGTCTTGTCGCCAGCTTTAACTGTTTGCGCCGCAAGGTCGATGACCACCATCGCCCAATTCAGTTCGCGGACTACATCCTCGGGCAGTTCGACCGGAAGCAGGCCGTTGCGGATACAGTTGTTCTTGAAGATCGGGGCGAAGCTGGGGGCGATGATAGCCTCGATCCCGAATTCGGCCAGCGCCCAGACGGCGTGTTCGCGGCTTGATCCGCAACCGAAATTCTTGCCGGCCAGCAGCAGGCGGGTGCCTATTGCATCGCGTTGATTAAGCACGAAGGCGGGGTCCTGGATGCGCTTGTCGGCATCGCTGTAGCGCCACGAGGCAAACAGGCCGTCTGCCAGACCGGTCCGGCCGGTGCTGCGCATTTCCCGGCTGGGAATGATCGTGTCGGTGTCGATATTGTCGATCAGCAGCGGTACGCCGGGGCTGGTGATAGTGGAAACGGGCGTCATGACGCCAGCACCTTGCGGGGATCGGCAATCGCGCCCGCCAGGGCTGAAGCCGCGACCACTTCCGGACTGGCGATATGGGTGCGGATGCCAGGGCCTTGGCGGCCTTCGAAATTGCGGTTGGTGCTGCTGATGGTGCGGCTACCGGGCTCGAACCCTTCGCCCCCGGCATAGAAGCACAGCGAGCAGCCCGAATTGCGCCATTCGAACCCGGCGGCGGTGAAGATCTGGTCAAGCCCTTCGGCTTCGGCCGCGCGCTTTACCGCCATCGATCCGGGCACGACCAGCGCCTTCCGAACCGAAGGTGCGATCCGCTTGCCCTTGAGCAGGGCAGCGGCGCGGCGCAGGTCGGAGAGGCGGCTGTTGGTGCAGGAACCAATGAAAGCCGCATCGATCGGGGTGCCAGCGATCAGTTGTCCGGCCTCAAGGCCGATGTATTCATGCACGCGCGGGGTCCCTTGCGGCACCCGTGCGTCGATCGGAATCGCCTGCTCCGGACTGGTGCCCCAGGAGACCATCGGGGCGAGCGCGGAAGCGTCGATCTCGATCTCGTAGTCGAAGCGGGCGTCGGGATCACTGATCAGGTCTGCCCAGTAGGGTTCAGCAAAGCTGGCCGGGGCATAAGGCCGCCCGGCGAGGTAAGCGAAGGTCTTTGCGTCGGGCGCGATGATCCCGGTCATGGCCGCAAACTCGGTTGCCATGTTGCAGAGGGTCATCCGCCCCTCCATGTCGAGCGCGCGGACGGCCTCGCCGGCAAACTCCACAACATGGCCAGCCCCGCCGCCTGCGCCGTGGCGAGAGATCAGTGCGAGTGCCATGTCTTTGGCGGTTACACCCTCTTGCGGCGCACCAGTAAAAGTCACCCGCATCGTGCCGGGCCGGCCCAGCCGCAGCACGCCCGTGGCCATGGCATGTTCCGCCTCGCTCGAGCCAATCCCCCAGGCGAGCGCGCCAAAGGCCCCTTGCGTGCAAGTATGGCTGTC
>Ga0315902_10001708_pt1 | contig 35036 bp, 24 predicted proteins | sample LakEriMetagenome_9_FD_203523 | JGI IMG/M metagenome (GOLD analysis project Ga0315902, IMG submission 203523) | Freshwater fungal communities from buoy surface, Lake Erie, Ohio, United States - Buoy 12 MA117 | ecosystem: Environmental > Aquatic > Freshwater > Lake > Lake biofilm | place: USA... | reverse complement strand
TTGTTTGAAAATTTCATTCTCATGATTCAAGAAAGTTAAGAAGCGTCTTGGGACTAAATCTCCTTGCTTAGATTTTTCTCCACGAATATAGATTTTGGAATCTACCGGTTTGTCTTTGTCTTTAACGATCATTGCTCCTCCTGGAGCTCCTTTATGCGAAATCTTTAAGGAGTTAATTTTATTAACTGCTGTACTTTGCAAAAAGTTTCTAGGCAATGGAGGAAGCTTTGCTGTTGGATTTCTCATCATTCCTCCTCCAAACACTTGCAAGAATTGATCATTAGTCCAAATTTCGGAAGCAGGAATTACAGGATAAACAGCTGTAATAAGTTCTGCCATGTTTTTGTCTTTATACTCAGTAAAGTCTTTCTTTGCAGCTTGATCATAGTAATCATTAATCTGGGTTGGTGAAACGGAATTGAACAACGTTTCATATAATCCAGCTACGTCTTTAAGTGTCTTAGGAGTAGCTGGACTAAACTGAGCTCTTAGTGATTGATTCCACTCAGATTTGTCTTTAATCTCCGCAAACTTTTCCGCAATTTTATCTTCTGGAGTTTTAGAAAGAATTGAGAATACTCCAAGTACTGGATGTTTATCACTAAGTTTTACAGCGCGTGCAGGAAAGTCATCATCTTCTCTATTCTGATTGAATCCGTACTCCTTTAACGCATCAAACCTTTCTGCTCCTTTCTTTGTAGAAATCATCATATAAGCAGTTACTTTTTCGTTAAACTCTTTGATCTTTTTTCTCAAATAATTGTAGTAAGTGTCTCTACTCTCCTTTTCAAACCCTTCTACCTTTTTCAAAAAGTCTTCTTCATATTTTGAACCTACGTTTGCTACTAACGGAACCTCTGTTGGTTCATAGATTGAGTTAAAGACTCCGTGCATAGAGTAATAATCAGCAGTAGGAATTGGATCAAACTTATGATCATGACAACGAGCACAAGCTACAGTGAGTCCCATGAACGCTTTAAATGTAGTATCGATACGTTCATCAATCACATCATCAGCATTGTTAAAACGTTTACCAACCGTGAGGAAGCCCAAAGCTGCCAGTCTTGGATCGCTGGTACCAATATCAGGAAGTTGGTCTGCAGCTAATTGTTCAATAATAAACTTATTAAATGGCTTATCTTGATTGAAGGAATCGATAACATAGTCTCTGTATGTCCATGCATACTCATAACGATACTCAGCATTGCGGGCATTACCTTCTCTGTTCCCAGTTGTATCAGAGTATCTTGCTGTATTAAGCCAATGTCTTCCCCAGCGCTCACCGTAATGTGGAGAAGCAAGAAGCTGATCAATCCATTTGTCAATAAGGTATTCGATCGTACCTGGCTGTTTTCTAAGAATAGCATCTCTGTATTGCATTGAGAATTGCTTCATGGATTCTGCTGTAGGAGCAAAACCAACCAAGTCCAAGAACATTCTACGAAGAAGAGCTTCAGGTTCTGCATATGTAGATGGAGTCAATCCAGTCTTGTCGTTAATCATTTTCCATACAATCCAAGAATCAATTTCATTTCTAGCCCAGTTATTAAAATCAATTTTAGATGTTCTTGAAAGAACGCCAATCATTGGTGCTTCTGGCTTATAATAAATTGGCAAGAAAGACCAATTCATCTTTGCTTGCTCTGTCATTCCAGATAACTTTTTAACTTCTCCACCAGCTCTTGGATCTGGAGCTCCCATAGCAATCCATTGTTTGAACAAACCAATTTGTTCATCGGTTAACTTACCACCCTTTTTCTTTGGAGGCATTTGAAGATCCTCGTCTGTATATTCAATAGCCTTAATGAATAAACTCTCCCCTGGCTTTCCTGGTACGATGGATTTACCTCCCTGACCCCCATCTTCCCATCCTTTCTTTGTATCAAGAGTTAATCCTCCTTTGGATACTCCCTTTTCAGAACTATGACATTCAATGCATTTCTCTGCAAGAAGTGGTCGGATGTTCTTTTCAAAGAAACTAATTCCTTCGTCTCCATAAGAAATGGACGCAATTGCTAATAGTGTTAATAGGATCTTCTTCATATGTTTATTTATTTTTTGTTAGGGCTTTCCATGACACTGGAAATTTGCTTGATACTAGTTGGTTAATTTGTTCTGCAATCAATCGAGTTTCTGCTTGTGTATCTTTTTTAAGACGCAACCCACAAATACGCGCAAACGCATATAGAGAACCTGTCCAATACCACTCCGTATACATATTTTGCGGCAGAACCATTCTGGCTTGTTCTGCGCAAACTCCTTGCTCTAACATAGCAGTATATAGATTAAGACAGTTTAATACAACACTTTTAACTGTACAATTTTCTGCAAAGGTTAAATCCACAAATTCATCCTCCATTGAACCTTGCTTTTTGTCTGGATTTTTCTTACGCCATTTGTCAGGGAAATAAAATTCTGGTTCACTATCTACATACCGCCTGGAAATTTCGTTCCAAACTAAACCTACTTGATGTTTACCTAACTGTCTTGCAACAAATATGGGAGCTTTAATCCTGAACTGTAATTGAGGATGAGCAAAAGGTGACCAGTGATTATGCTCAGCTAAGAAGTTAATTAACTTCTCATCTCCTTTTTTAAGGACTTCAATAGGACGCTGAGCGATAGTTCTTGAATCTGGAAATATTTCATCTTCATAACCCACTACATCCCATGTAGATTCTTTATCGAAGGATACTCGAGCTGCGTTTACAACCGTAAGGTCTGTTCCCAACGTGTCAATTAAAGATACATTCATTATCCTATTTTGACATAGGATTGAAATAAATCAAATCAGGATACTTAATCGAAAATAAGAGAAATTTTTGTTTGTCAGTAATTTTATAATAATGAACTGTACGAATTTCACCCGAATGAATTCTTTTACTAGTAAAGAATAATCCATACTTTTCAGGATGTATTCTGCATGTGTATATGCTTGACGATGTATATTTTTTGTTGTTACGTGAACCCTTTCCATTCCAATAATGTGCTAAAAAAATTGATTCTTCTTGTGTAAAATAATTGCCTTCGAAATCATAATATCCGCTGCTGATTAATCGTTCACCTTGAATATATGTGTTATAAGCAGACTTTTTCCATCTAAGGATTACTCTCTTCATAAGGTGATTATAAAGGGTTTCGGACGGTTTTTGTCAGAGTGATTAAGGAGCCTCAGACGCGGTGCTCCACCGTGACACTCAAGCGCACGTGACCAGCGTGAATTTTTATGCAATGATTTCCTTGATGATCTCTCCGTAATTGTCGGTCAAACGGAAGTCCCTACCATTATATCGATATGTCAATTGCGTATGGTCGAATCCAAGCAACCTTAAGACCGTTGCATGGAAATCATGTACTGTAACAGGATCTTCTGCTACATTCTTACCAATCTCATCCGACTTACCATAACGAATACCTCCTTTTACACCGCCTCCTGCCATCCACATGGAAAATGCTTTGCTATGATGATCTCTACCAGAACGTTCATTTACACGAACTGGAGTAGTTACTGTTCTACCAAATTCTCCACCCCAAATAATGAGAGTAGAATCTAAGAGACCTCTTTGTTTTAAATCTTTAATAAGAGCAGCTGCTGGTGTATCTATAGCGCCACCCACTCTGGTTACATTTGTTTTTACATCAGTATGATGATCCCATCCACCAGCTTCAATCTGAACGAAACGAACACCTCTTTCTACCAATCTACGAGCAACTAATAGCTTAGCTCCTAATTCAGTATTGCCATACATTTCTCTAGTTGAATCTGATTCTTTCTTAATATCAAAAGCATCTGTTGCAGCAGCTTGCATTCTGAATGCTAATTCAAATGATTCAATGCGCGCTTCAAGTTGTTCGTCTTTTTGAACCCTTTGTTCATGCATTAAATTCAATTTCTTCGAAAGATCAATTTGATTCTTTTGTGAATCATTTGTTGTGAATTCAGAGAAGAGATTTGGTAATACTTTATTAGGTGCAGCATTACGATTGAAGTTAGCTACTGAACCTTGGAATAAAGAAGGTAAGAAAGAAGATTGGCGCCATTCAGCAGCACCTCCTAAAGTAATGAATCCGGGTAAACTTTGATTTTCTGTTCCTAATCCATAAAGTGCCCAAGAACCCAAAGAAGGCTTAGGAAGAACCAATGATCCTGTATGGATCAATTTAGCAGCGGGCCCATGCGCAGGAACATCTGTTGTTACTGAATTAATAAGACACATTTCGTCCGCAACTGTTTGAAGTTGTGGAAATGCATCAGAAATATGAATTCCTGATTTACCTGATGGAGTAAAGTTAAAGGGGGTATAAAAAATTTCTCTTTGGCCACCATCAGAAGAGGTACCATCGAACTTTTTCATTTCTGGCTTATAATCAAAGGTATCCAGGTGAGAAGGTGCACCGCCAGCAAAGATATGAATAACAGCTTTAGCCTTAGCTTGTAAAGGAGCTTTTCGTGGTTTAAGAGGGCTTTCCGCTGCTTGAAGATCTTGGAGGATTGTAGCCAATGCTACACCACCAACACCAAAACTGGTTTTTGTTAGGAACTCTCTTCTTGAAGAGACATCAAAGCGTGTATTGCAAAGGTAATCCATACATTATTATTTATACATTTTGATATATCAAAATCCACCATGTGTTGTGGTTTTTCGGAAAGCTGCAAGTACTTCTTTTCTTTCAATATATTTTTTGCTATTACGACGTATAGGTTTAAGACCAGTACCTCTAGCCATAATGTCTATTGCAATATCAAAAGCTGTGTTGTTTACTGATCTCCCATCTGATAAACTATTTTTGATAGATTTAAGAAAATTAACACCTCTTCTTGTACCTAGTAACTCACACATAAAAATATGTTTATTAATCTCTGTTATCAATTCAACATTCTTCTCAGCCAGTGTTGCTAGATGTTGATCGATCTCTTCAATGATATTTTTATTTTGTTTTAAATAATCACTTACCTCATCTAAAGGATGGACTCTCTTTGTTTTGGTCGGTTTTTCATAACTAGCTATCCATTTAATATAATGTGGATCTAGTACTTTTACTTCGTCAACAGTTTTGCCGCAATATTTGCCGTAGTTTAAAACCATGACTTATTTTAAGGGGTATCGTTATGATGTTTTTATACCAGCCAGAGCTACGGTAAATCTGCGCGCAAAATCATTTTCTTCAACATAAAACTCTAGAGTATCTAAAGCAGATATATCTCTAAAAGTTGTACCGTTCCCCACAGCGGATGAGGCATTGTTCAATGATAATAAGTATCTTATTTCAGGATTTGTTTTATCCAATAACAATGAATCGCTGGATAAAGAAGTAGTTTTATATGAATTATTCGCGAACCTTCTTATATCTATTCTTGCAGTTGTATCTGTTTCTGCCATGACCCTCCAGCTCGTTACTTTAAATCCTGAGGGCATATATATTACCCCCTTACTACCAGTAGTAACCGTAACAGATCCCCCGTCTATTATATAATTAATAGATGCATTAGACCATGTGGCAGATAAAGAATTAGTGGTATTATAATTACTTTCCCAACGCGATGATACCGTATTTATTGTATTGTAGGAACCGTTCCAATTAGCACTATTTGAAGATACAACATTGAATGTATTATCCCACTTAGCACTAGTACCTGTCAAAGAACTATAAGCTGCATTCCATCGACCTGAGTTTGCTGTTAAGTTTGTATAAGCACTGTTCCAATTGGCACTATTTGAAGATATAACATTGAATGTATTGTCCCACTTAGCAGAACCAGCAGACACCGTACTTCTAATAGAATTCCATCCTGCTGAGTTTGCTATTAAGTTTGTATAAGCGCTATTCCAATTAGCACTATTTGAAGATACAACATTGAATGTATTATCCCACTTAGCACTAGTACCTGTCAAAGAACTATAAGCTGCATTCCATCGACCCGATGAAGAACTAGTTGTTACTACATTGCTTTGCCAAACAGCAGAATATCCAGCAAATAAAGTAGTAGATGAATTCCATAAATTACTATTTCCACCCGAGGCATATATCACACCATTACCAGAAATATTGCCATTTACTGTCAGTTTCTCATTAGGTGTTCCTGTACCTATACCCACATTCCCATTTCCTTCCAATGTCATCATAGGTCCGGATCCGGCGTTGTTCATCTTTATACCGGCGCCAGGACCCCCCTGACTTATGAATATTGCATTAGGTGCACCGAATCCGGGATTAACAACTGATAATGCATCAGTTACGTTTGCCGTAACATTTACTAATGTTGTAGTACCCAGTGAAGATAAATTTCCATATATTACAGTATCACCTTGAACTGCTAATTTTAAATTATTTGCCAATAAATTAATGTCTGTATTAACTCCTAATCTATCAACATACATTGTTGAAGAATTATTTTTAACCCAAGTTAATGAATCACCAAAACTAGCTGATACATCATTTAAAGTGGCATATGCACCGTCCCAATTAGCAGAATTACTTGACATTAATGCATAGGTAGCATCCCAATTTGAACTAAGAGAAGATACTGTACCATAAGTATTTTGCCATGATCCACTGTTGATAGAAACTGCAGAGTAAACACTATTCCAATCTCCACTCAAAGTACTTACCGTATCAAACGTAGCATCCCATTTAGAATGATCTAAAGGCAGGGCATTACCCCAATTTGCACTTTCTCCGCACACAGTGCTGTAAAGACTAGCTAGGTTAGTAGATAGTTCTAATACAGTGGGGGTTAATATACTCCCCGAAGGAAATGTAATACTGGGCATGCTTTTATTTATTTCAAAAGCATAAATAATTGTATGGCATATACCGATTTTGATACCGATGTACGTAATAATCCAGCTTCATTGGAATATGGTAAATTCATTAAAATTAGTGATACAGATACTAGATTTCCATATGTGTCAACAACCCGTGTTGCCTATGCTGAAACTGGTGTAGAGCCCACTTCATCTGTTGATGTATATCCACACACCGCCGTTTTAACTTATATTGTAAATGCCGGTGATATAGCCGGTGGTACGGGAGGCGGCGGTGGTACTACCGTGGTAACGCCTCTCACAACTAATAACTGGAATATTATAGAATATAATGTCGGTACCTCTTTCGGGGCGTTCCCATCTAATGCCGCAAAGAAAATATCTATTGTTAATGATTCTGGCGATGTATTTACAGGTCAAAGTGTTGCTCTTCGTAGAACCGGATCATTAACCAGTTTTGTATTGAGTCCAGGCATGGCATTAGACCTTGAATTAGTTGCAAATACTAATGAAATTTCTTTGTCAGCTTCCGCGGCATGTACCATACACGCTGTATGGTCTAACCAAGGTTAATCTTCTAAATTCTCTGTATAAGTAAAATCATAACGAAATGATTTTACTTCATGCCCGGTATATTCTTTAATATGCTCAGCAAATTCTTTTTCGATGTATTCTTTATTGATATTTTCTTCTACACCGAAAGTAAGAAATGTTGGTCTATCATCTTGAACACCTTCCGCAGTTGGTGTTACATATTCTATCTCCGTGATGTTTACAATGTGTGGCATACTTTTTAAGTTCTAATTTTAATTTGTCATTTTCTTTTTCAAGACATTCTTTTTGAAATTTTAAAGAAATTATATCTTGTTCTAAGATAGAAACCTTCATTTGAAGATCTTCAGACATAAAATTATTTAGTCAAAAATATATTGTTTGTTTCTTATATCTAAGATAGCTAGATTTTTTTGTTTAGCTTCAATTTCTAAATCCATATCAGAATATCGCGGTAATTCATTAATATAATCAGAATGAGATCTATCTAATGAATGATCTCTACCTTCACTATAATGGAATAGGGCTTTTACTCCATATCTAGTCCAAGAGCCGACGCATGCTTCATGAGCTTTCCATTCTGGCTCTCCTTCATTATTAATCAATCTATGATGATAATCTAAGGTAATAGGAGTATTGGGAAAAGCTCTATGTATTTTTTGCCAAGTCCAGTAACTTTTATCTTCATTTTCGAATACTAGTCTGGCACGAACTTTCATTGATAATTTATCTATATTTAAAAGCGCCGCATTGATAGCTTCCTGAGATCTTTTGCCATTAGAGAGATGAATGTTGATGGGATATTGAAAGTTCTCATGAATTCCTAAATTTGACATGATAGCGCCATGCATTTCAAGATTAGTTAATGAAGAAGAAGATATTTTTTTATCAGGATTAGTAATAATACAAAATTGTGAAGGATGCATTGACAGTCTGCCACCCAAAGAAATAAATTCATTAATTTTTTTTCTTGACATCAACCAATATTCTTTATTATCGATATAATCGTTGAAGTAATCAGAATAAGGTTCAAGATCAGCTAACGGGAATAAAGAAGATGAAATTCTATAATGCCAAATATTATTATTAATACAATAATCTACTACTTTACATAATTCATTTAAATTATGATCATATATATTTTTTAATTTATTGTATATTTTATCATTATTCTTTTTAGCCCACGTAACTGTAGTAGACCTAAATTCACTAGCTTCGTTACCCAACAATAAACAACATAATCCTAATCTCATAGACTATTTTTATTCCATTTTAAAACATGATCTGGTCTCTGATAACCATACTTATAATGAAGGGTTTCATGATCTTTAATACCCCTTTCTTCGTAAATTTCTTTAGCTAGATCCATTAAACAATCTTCTGTTGGTACGTATGTAGACAAATGGCAACAAGCAGACTGGACTAATTGCCAATATCTCCAACCAGCTGGTGTACGAATGTCTAATACTTGAGGGTATTTGTTATAAATTCTCCAAATATTTTTTTCATCAAAATGTCCTTTGAATTTTTCTACATATTTAAATTCCTTTACAACATCAAATTTATTGATATTAGGATAAAGAATTGGTTCGCCATTTGGTTGCCAGAAAGGATATGATACTTTTTCTGACTGCAATGTTTTATCATTTAAATATTCATCATTTACTGGTAATAGGCTGTCATGTTTCTTAACAGCATTATCTTCTGCAATATTTAAAATATTAAATAATTGATTTTTTAATTTTGCTTCTTCCTTATCTAATTCTCTAATTTTTAAGTAAGTATTCTCTCTAGCATTCGGTGATTGAATTTCTCTATAGAGCTTTTCGAATAATGCTTTTTCTTCTTTAATTTTTTGAATACGAAATTCAAAGGCTTCTTTTTTTGTTAGAAGAGTAGGTGTATACTCAAGAATTACATCATCGGGGATGAATATCTTCTTTTCTGGTTCACATGCAACTAGAAAAATTGCAATAAGAGGAATAATTTTACTTAGTTTCATTTTGGATCATTCTTTCTTCATTAAGAGATACTTGCAATAGAGCTTCAGATCTACTAGCTTTTTCTCTTAGTGATTCAACAAGATTATCTATGGTTTCTTTTCGTTTTTCATAAGCAGATACAGCAGGTAGATCCGCAGTAGTCTTAGCCATGGCAGTATTGATATATGTTTCGTCTTTGATTAAACGAATCTCTTCTCTTTTCCTTTCTAGAACTTCATAGAAGCCATTTAGCTCTTTTTCGGCTTTTGGAATCCTATCATGAAGCATCGCTAACTTTTGATCCAAGAAAGACGATCGGGTAATCTTACCGTCTGCCATGGCTTGATCTGCTTGCTTCTGAAAAAGAATTTCCATAGTCCTAAGTCGTACTAACCTTTCTTTTAGTACACCATATTGCCTACGATAAAATTCAATAGCAGCTTCTCCTTCACCCACTTGCTGCAACAATTTATCTTCTTGCTTATCTCTAAAAACAGTGAGAGCCACATCTGTCTTCTCTGTGCAAGAGATAAGTGTGGCTCCTACTAGGACTGAACAAATGAGGATTTTTTTCATATCCTCATTTTAAATGGTTTCCCTAATCAATCAAATTAGATTCTTCAAAAGCTTCTTCAACTTCGCTAGTAGCTTCTTCCATTTCGGCTTTGATTTTACTTTTAAGATTAAGGAGCTTACTTTCAAAGTCTCCTAACTTTTGTTTCAATGAAAGAATTTCTTCTTGCTTTGTATTAAGTTGTGAATTTAAATCTGCTACAATAGTATTTTGTTCTGTAATTTTAATTTGCAAATCATTAACAGAACCTTGAATAGATGCCAATTCGACATTTTTTGATTCTACTGTATTAGACAGATCTGCAATAGATGAATCTTTAGATTCTAATTGTGATTGGAAAAAATCCCTTTCACCTCGTACAGCTTCTAAAACAGAACGCATAGCATCTAACTCTGCAGTTGAATTAGAAGAATTAGATACAAACATATCATAGTTTTGTTGTACAGAAGTTAATTGATTTTGTAAATCACTTACTCTGCCCCATGCCATATCCTTTTCGTTTACCATATTTTGGTAATCTTGGGGATTCACATAGTTCCAAGAACTAGTCTGTGCTTCACTAAGATAATTGTTTAATTGTGATAACTCATTATTTTTATCATTAATGAGTTCTTGAATAATTTGTGTTACTCTATATTGATCCATAAAATTAAGCTAATAAGTCTTGTTCGACGGTTCCATTATAAACAATAGATACTGGTCTATTTCCATCCGACATCAAATGTTTAGTAGGGTCGATACCAATTTGATTATAGATAGTAGCAGCCATATTTTCAACGGTCAAAGGTTTTTCTTCTGGTTCAGCACCCGTAGCATTGGATGCTCCATGAATATAGCCTTCCTTAAATCCACCACCTGCAAAAGCTACTGAGAATACTCTTGGCCAATGGTCTCTGCCGGCATCTTTATTGATCTTAGGAGTTCTGCCGAATTCAGAAGATACCATTACGATTGTATCATTAAGCATTCCTCTTTGTTCTAGATCTTTAATTAACGCAGCATATGCTTGATCGAATGCTGGTAATTGATTTTTGATATTAGCGCCGATAGCAGCATGATGATCCCATCCACCATAAACAACAGAAACGAATCTTACTCCAGCTTCTACTAATCTTCTTGCCATTAAGAATCTTTGACCAGCTTGTGTTTGACCATAAGCATTACGAATATGTTCTGGTTCTTTAGAAAGTTCAAATGCTTCTCTGGCTTGTTGAGAAGAAACAAGATCATACGCTTGTTGATAAAACTTGTTCATAGATGCAATGGCATCAGCACCTTCAATAGAACGGAAATGATTATCTACTGTTTCTAGAATACTACGGCGGCGATTGAATCTAGCTTCGTCTACACCTGCATTCATTTTTAAATCTCTAACAGCAAAATCTTTTGATGCTGGGTCTGATCCTAATGAGAAGGGACCAAAAGCTTTTGAAAGATATCCGGTACCGGCATCTTCAGAATTCATATTCGGAACACAAACATAAGGAGGAAGATAATTTCTACTTCCAAATTCATGTGCCACAACAGAACCAAAAGAAGGATACTTAATAGCAGGAGAAGGGCGATATCCAGTAAACATATTATGTGTTCCGCGTTCATGTGCTGCTTCCCCGTGAGTCATAGAACGAACAACTGTGATCTTGTTAGCAATCTTAGCTGTTTCTTTCATATACTCAGAGAAGTGTACCCCGGGTATACTTGTTTGAACTGAACCTAATGGACCTCTGAATTCAATAGGAGCATGTATTTTTGGATCCCATGTTTCTTGTGCTGCTGCGCCGCCCGGCAAGTAAATGTGAATAATTGACTGTGCTTTAGCAGAAATCTTAGACTCAGACTGAGCTCTAAGAACATCACCGGTTGTTAGGCCCAACCCTCCGAAGAGGCCAGCATAGAGGAAATCTCTTCTATTCATATTATTATTTATCAATTATTTGGAAACTATTTCACCTAAATATTTTTATGGCTTTTGTATGGCAAATTAAAAGGCGTTTAGCGGGTGATCCAGGACCACCCACTGTTTTAGATCCGGGTGAATTAGCTTTTAATGAATTAGATAACACTCTTTATATAGGTACAGAAATTCAAGATCTTTCTGGTACTAGTACTGATACATTATCTACTTCAGCTATTCCGGTTCTCTAATCCATCCGGATGGTTAATCCGAATGGTGCTGTGTCTTTATTGTTACCTCTAACTACGAAAATAGTATCACAATAGGTTGGATCACCAAATCCATTACCTGGATACAAATCGGTGAAATTAATATAAAGTTTTGCGTCAATAGAATTATCTTTCATATATTCATATGATGCATTGAAATCGGTACCTCCGCCGCCCTTTACCTCATAAGTAGAAATATCTCTTCCTTCATCAGCTCGGAAGACTTCGGGATTATATACAACCGTATCATAACTCCATACATGAATTTGATAATCACTATACTGTGACATAATACCATAAATCTCACTCAAGAATGCTTTTAAATCATCTTCATTAATAGATCCAGAAGCATCAATACCGACACAAATGTCTAGAGTTTCATCTCTCTTCATGCCCGGTAATTTAAATGGTGTAGACATGCCTTTCTTAGAAGGTGTAAGAAAAGAATAATCAGAGCGAATAGTGCTTTGAATTTGATTACGAAGAATTTCTCTCCAATTCATTTTCGGTGAAGATAATCCTTCAATAATACGGCCCATTCCCTTTGGAATATTACCAGCACAATTCTGAGCAGCTGCCATTAGCTGTGATTTGATTTCATCGCGAAGTTTTTGCTTTTCTTCTTCTGTCATGCCTTCCATATTAGGACGCTTTCCTTTACCCTTACCATCTTTCTCATCATCATCCTTACCGCCAGAAAGATGTTCATCCAGAAGTTTTTCTACCATCTCATCTAACGTCATACCGGCAAATGTATTATTCTTATCCAATTCTTCTTTAATCTTATCATAGATTTGCTCGGCAGATAGATCTCTGAATTGTTGGTCTAAGAGAGTACCGGGAATTTGCTTTCCGATATTATTATCGGAGAGAATTAGATTAATAGCAAAGTCTGCAGCAACATTCCAAAGCTTAGGTTCTCTATTTCCTCTACGAATATGATGCTCAAAACAATTATGAAGCACTTCATGTGCATAGAGAAACACCGTCTCTTGTGTAGAGAGTGCATGAATGAATGCTGGATTATAAAAGAAATTACGACCATCTGTTGCAGCCGTATCACACCAATCCTCTGCGCGAGTACGTTTGAGGTGCGGAACCATCTGACCAAAGAAAGGATGCTTAATTAGCAACGAAACAGCTGCCTTGACCAATTTTTCTTCAACAGCTGGAATATTAATATTTTCAATCTTTTCGAGCTTCTTTTTCATATGAATTATTTTATGGGGTTTCTAAAAGAAATGAGAGCTATCTATACACCCGTATAGATAGCTCTCATTATAGGCTACTTATCAATCATTACTATCAAAAACATACTTACCATACTTATTAAAGAAATCATCAAACGAGGTTAGCTTCTTTGGATCAATATCCAATTCATAATTAGTCAAAGCCACCTTAGCACCCATGATAACCAATTCTGTTGGAAAATTATCCATCATGAAACGGAAGTAGCGATCAGCATAATCATGCCATTTCTTCGTCTTAGCATTTGCCAATTCTTTCAATTCATAACAGAGAGAAACCGTCAGAGAATACATTGCAGAGACTTCACGACTTTCTTTATTCTTAAGCTCTGTTACTTTACCTTCAAGAATATCAATTGCCTTAGGTAACTTACCACAAAGCTTACGATGTGCTACGAACTTCAAAGCCAATCCATCTCCAATAGCTCCCGATACGAGATCTGTCAAAGAATTAACATCTTCATCTTCATCCCAGAGAAGATCAGATACGAAATTCCAGGTACGCGGACATGCAAAAGAACGGGATGGAGATTGGGGATCAAAATTAAAAAGATCTTGCTTTGCGAAAGAAATATAACCAATAACGTCGGGATGAACATTATGATTCACAGCCCAATCTACCCAGTCATCATTAGACACTGTCATTTCGAGATGAATAAACCGCGAAGCCAATGGAGCGGGCATCTTATAGGTAACGCCGCGATCACCTTCACGATTACCTGCAGCTACAATGTCTACACCATCTGGCAGACGATACTTACCTACACGGCGATTCAAGATCAACTGATAAGCTGCAGCTTGAACAGCAGGAGGTGCCGAAACAATTTCGTCCAAGAAGACAATTGCTTTGCTATTTGGATCATGCGGCAATTCACTTGGAGGAGCCCAATTCATGGTGCCGTCTTTTTCATTAAGGTAAGGCATTCCCTTAATATCCGTAGGATCCCAGAGAGCCAGACGAATGTCGATTACTTCGCGACCTTGTTCTGCACCGATTTGTGCAACAACGTCACTCTTACCGATTCCCGGAGGACCCCAGAGCATAATTGGACGACGCTTAGACATCGCACGCTTAATTGCTTTGGTTGCTGATTTCGGACTGATGGTTCTGATTGTGGTGTTTGATGTAGTAGCCATATGTTTTAATTGATGTTTAAATTTTAGGGGGTTTCAGATGATTATCTGATGTGTGAATACTTTTTAAGTTCTCTGACAATTTCTTCTTTTCCATTCCAATGATAAATTTTAACAAAACGACGAATCAATTTAAGATTAGTAATAATAATGCTCTTAGTTACAAAACGAGGAATCATCTCTAGATTGGTTTTAATGTCAATGGCGGTTTCATTATTGAATTCAGGTGCAGGTAGAGGCAATTGTGTAGTAGTTGTACCCAATCCTTTATCGAAATAAAAATTTAAAATATCTTTTCTTTTTGTATATCGTTTATATGTGTTTCCTTTCTTTACATATAAGCCTTTATATTCTGTATTCTGTCTGAAAAGATGACAACCCCAATAACCCATTTTTTTATTAATATTATAATAAGAAGAACGATAGCTTATAGTAACATTCCAATCTGGTCCGAACACATCACTCTTTATTGGAACATTGCAATGAAATCCATCATTCAAAATAGAAAAATACTCAGCATCTTTTGATTTGATAAAATCAAAAATAATATTAAAGTTGTGTTTTTCATCTTGATCAATCTCTTTATTCAAAGTAAATGCTACTAATTTAAGTTCATCCATATAGGCTTTATCATATTTTGCCCGCCTACTAAGCTCATTGAGCTTATCAATTTTTTCAACTCTAAACATGTTATCAATATATTGGGTTTCGAAACCCCTGAACTTATTAACCATGCAAACATTTCTTCCTTATCCTGATTATGAAAAATCTTTAAGAGTCTTGGATTATAGAAGACTAGGAAAACAAAGAGCAGAAGTTTTGGGTATTTTGAGATCATTCCAAATGAAGCCTGATCAAGATAAGACATTAGGGTTTAGGGATCCATGCAAATGGATGTGGTGGGGGCACTTTAATCAGTTAGTAGAATATGGAATTGTTTCTTGCCGAGAATGGAAAAGACGAGGATATAAAGACAATACTGAAGACCAAATTGCTTTTTATAAGGACTTTTTCTCTTCTAATAATGAATTACCCTTTTGGTTTGGAGACGAAGAAATTCATTACACCCATCAATGTGTTCTAAAGAAAAAGGATCCGGTATTTTATGGAGAGGTGTTTCCAGAAGCAGATCCTTCTGTTGGTTATATCTGGCCAGATTGTAGACATGGTATAAAATGGAGTAAATAACAACATGAGTTCTTTTAAACAATTCTACACAGAGACTGTTAATAAATTTAATACTGAATGGCAAGATGCTAGAACGGATGCCAAGAAAATCAAAGATGTTGATGAGAAAATTGCATTTGTAAAAAGATTCATTAACGATAGTCCTACTAAGGCTAATTTAGGAAGAGTATTAAACTGGGCAAGAATGACAAAATTGGGTTATTCTACTTCTCCCGAAAAGCAGTCGAAATTTGATGACTTTATTGATTACTTACAAAACAATGAAGAAAAATATTCTGGAGAAGATAAAGATGTTGATCTTTATGATATTTCAGAAGAGCGTTTTAAGAAAATTTATAAGGATTTGATTAATAGAAGAAATGATTTTCAACACGGAGGAAAGAGACCTGAAACCATGATAGTTTATCTCTCTAAAATGAAATCTGTAGCTAAGGAACGTGATATTGAATTACCAGAAGATAAACAAGATTAAAACACTTTCTTAGCCCCGAAAGAATTCACCGTATATACAGTGCCGTTTGATTTTCTGAAAATTGCATTTTCATTTACTAAACATACATCACTCATTATATTCTTCATATTGAATTTTCTAAAATAAGGTATAAATGGTGGTAACTTAGGTAATTCAGCTTCTGTTTTGTATCCACCAATGTATAAATTATTATCTTTGTCTAGATATGTTATTTTAAATTGTCCAGAAAGAGGATCTTTATTTGTGATGACAATTTTTGCATTTTTAACTACGTCTCTTTCTTCGAAATTATAACATGCGGTTGGAGTATATATAATTGAATCTGAATCATTATTTACTAAGCATACTCCTTTAAAATTATTGCCCCAAGCATATAACGCGCCATCGTCTTTTAATGCAAATACATTCCCACTCACATAACCATATGTACTATTGAGTGTTCCTACTATTTGTTTTATATTAGTGAGATTATCAACCTCTTTAAAATAAGGATCTTTGACACCTAAAGGTCCTCTCCCCAATATACCACATGCATGATCACCGCATGCCCATACAGTAGATAAAGTACTGATATATAAATTATTTTTATATCCAATTGATATAGAATCAATAAGTTTATCCGCATCATTCACATCTGCTCCATCTTTTTTGCATTGTCTGAATATTTTAAAAGATTCATCGTATTGTGCGGAAATGCCCCTACCAAGCTGTCCATCACTATTATCACCAGCTGTAAATAATTTATTATCTTTAGTTATTATAGAAATCAATGTTCTGCCACTACCCTGAGATGTAGCACAATTAATAGCAAAATCTTTTACATTTTTTTCAAATTGATAAATTTTAGTTGGACCCATTTCGTTTACAAAACCATTGCCAAATGCCCCGTCCGGGCTATAGCCCCATAACCACAAAGAATCTTCTGTATCTAATGCACCAAATATAGCTGTGAAACGACTAGACGATCTGCCCTTATCACTAACCATTTTAATACTTTTAAATTTTGGTTCATTTCCGTCTTGGTCTTTCGCGATAACCTTAATAAAACCGCATGTTGATTCATCATACCCAGCTCCAATTCCTATTCCACCAGCTGGCATATTTAAATATGGATAAATTATTTTATTATTAATATAACCAACTTGACTGTTTGTTGTTTCAGTATAGAATAGTCTATCTTCATCATCCATAAAAAGACCCCGCGGCGTCCAATTTAATGTTGTTGTTATGGTATTAACATAACCCTTTGCTTCTGTGCCATTAATAGTTTCGAGATTAATATTATTATCTTCATTTTTATATAATCTTTTTATAAAATTTGAAGTAGAAATAATAAAATCATTATCATTCCCACCTAACATGTATGAAGGCAAAGAAAATTTAATCTGTGCTCCATAACCATTTACATCCTTAGCATTAGCTGCACCTCCAGTTCCTATATATTCTGATACTATTCTATTAGAGGGTATATCCGAACTGAAGTTTTCTATTCTCCATATCTTTTTATTACCGCCATCCACAACGAACATATCTGTTCCACTTATTGCCAAACCACTAATATCTCTAAAACGAGCATCTAGAGCCGGACCCGCTAAATTTGAAGCTGTCGCTGCACCTGCTACTGTATAAATTTTATTATCTGAAAATTTTATTTTTTGAATAGATGTTCCTTTATTTGAAAAATATAATGAATCACTAGTTGAATCATACACAATTGCACGTGGATTATGCAATAAAGTACTTATGGCGGGATAATTAGTTGATAGGGGTGTAGTGGTTTTAGAATAATCACCCCAAGTTTTTGTAAGATTTGTTATTTTGTAATTGTGATTAGCTTGGATTTCTATTTGCTTTATATAATGCCAACTATTAAAACTTCCAGAAGTAATTTTTTCATTGTTATTAACTACCCAAATATATTTATTGCCGCTCCTTTCACCATAACATAAGTTTATTGGATTCCAAAATTTTGCTAAACTACCACTCAATCCTTCGCCTGATAAAACACCGCCAGTAGTAGTGGCACCTATAGCACTTACAGCTATCAATGCAGAAAGGGCAGGATCTAAACTTATTTTGCTGATTGAATGTGTTCCTTTGTTTGTTACGTATAATGAATTTTCCGAAGGCGAAAAAGCTATACCTCTGGGATCATTAAATCGCACAGCTGATAATTTTCCGGTAGTTGATTGTATATTGGCTGCTGCAGCTGCGATCGCGGGTCCGTTTGGATTTCCGGCTATCGTAGTAACTTTACCATAAGATTTATTTACATTATCATAAATTATTTTTCTAATTACATTGTTAGAACTATCTGCTATATATATATTTCCATTATTATCTTTTGTTATTCCTTTAGGAAAATTAAATTGTGCTGGCTGATCAACATTTGTATTTACATAATATTCAGAGATGCCATCAAAATTATTTTCATCATTAGTTGTGATGGTAACTTTTTGTATTTTTTTAGTCGTAGTATCTGCAATAAATAAATTTTTACCATTATTAGATATTGCTATTCCGAATGGATCAGTGAATCTTGCAACCGCCGCGCCAGGTGCCGCTGAGAATATACCTGTCTCATCACCCGGATTTTCATTAGAAATAGTCCTTACTTTATAATGACCATTATCTTTTCTCCATATTCTTTTTATCCTGTGTTGGTCAGTTACATAAGCAATTCTATGATTTGTCGGATCAATTGCAATTCTTTTTAATGTATGAAAAACTGGTGCCACAAGACCATCTGTGTCTCCATCTATATGATTTTGGGTGCCGGTGCCAATGGCAGTTACTAAAATCATTTCAGTTGTTGTATATGGTGTAACACCTGCTGCAATATTCGTAATATCAAATATTTTTATTTTTCTTTGATTTGTCGCCGTATCACACACATATAATAAATTCTTTCCATTATCTCCTGAGACCATAGCAATACCTGTCGCATTTAATAATTGGTGACCCGATGTATTTGCAGCATAGCTATGTGAAGACACTAATTCACCATAATGATTAATTCTCCTTATAGATGCATTAGAATTGCCTGCATTTGGTAATAATGATACATAATAAAATGAATCTGATGATAATTCAGGTGAATTTGTTTTATCAATAATAATATCTTGTTGCGGCGTAGAAGAATATTTTTGAATGCCGCAAATATCCTTTTCTCCATTTAATAAAATTAATCCAGTAATGGCTTTAGATCCCCCCACTGTTGCGCTGGTATTAAAGGTGAGAGTGCCCAATGCAAATAACCCACCAAATTTATTTTTTACAACCGATTGGGGACTTAGACCGTCGTTAACGCCCCAGCCTTTGGCGTTATAACCAGCTACCCAAACAGTACCATCTATACTATCATTAGAACTTGAAAGAAGTGCCATGGCGCAATTGTTACTCCAGTATAAATCAACGATACTTGTACCAGACAAAGTATCTAATATATCACCACCATAAGGTCTAAAATCACTCCCACCCGTACGCCCATCATATTCTGCCCAAAATGGTACTCTTATGTTCTCATAAGGTGAAACAACGGCGGTACTACCAAATATATTTTGAGGTAAGTGCCCCCAAGCTATTACCCTACTGTCATTTGTAATAGCCGCATACCCGGGATTTGTGAGATCGCCACAAGTAGATTTAGCTAATTGTTTAATATAACTAGATTCATATACAATTGCTTCTTCAGGATTTTTTACAACAAAAGTTTGATTATTTCCATCATAATTGATAGTTGCTCCATCTAAAAGTGAAATAGCTGTTGATGATAATTCTTCTACATTTACACGAGAAGGAGCATAGGCTGTTACACCGGCATTTTCGGTCACTTTTAAAACATCATTTAATTTTGCGCCAGTTGTTTTAATTTTATCAGGAGAAACATCTGTGGTTAATCCCGGCGCAACTATCCCACCGGTAACATATAGAAATCCCGTAAAAGATGCATCGGTGGCCGAAATATTTCCAGTTGCAATTAAATTTCGATCTGTGTATATTTCACCCCGTGAACTTATTCTTTCTGTATTAGTAATCTTCCCATAAACAGATAGTCCAGTATCTAAAGGGTTACTATCTGCTCCAACAATGACATTATCTGAAGTAAATCTTTGTTGTTGTGTTACTTTTTCAATTCCCATATTTTTATTTATTTACATTGCTCATCATATGCTTTTATTTTTTTGATCATTGCATAAATAGTGATACTGACCATGCCAGAATATAGTACGATAAAGATAAAACGTAGAAGGGTAGGATCCGCGGGAGCCCCTTCTAGTTTAAAAAATGGTGAACTGGCATTCAATGAAATAAATGATGTATTATACTATGGTAGTGGTGAAAATGGTGCCGGTGACGCTACCAATATCATTCCTATAGGCGGAAGAGAATATTATACCATTTCTTATGACATAAATACGCCCGAATCCCTAGTAGGGGGTGAAGATGTCAATTATTTTACTGTTCCATTCAATCTTAATGTTGTTGCCTGGACTCTTTTAGCAACTGTTACTGGATCTGTTTTATTAGATATTCAAACTTGTGATTACGACAATTATCCCAATATGGTTTCTATCTGTAATGGTAATAAACCATTTATAACCAATGATATTAAGAACCGAGACTTAGATGTTCTTGATTGGGAAGAGTATCTTCAGAAAGACAATATATTAATAATAAAAGCACTGTCAGCGGAAAATATTGACCGCGTGACAGTGCTTTTAAAATGTGAGAGGGTTTAGAACCCAATCATCACAGCAAACGCAAAAGGTTGATTTTCAATCAATTCAGAATCTATGAGGTACCCCGTAGGAGCACCCATAAACCAATATTCTTGAATACCAATATCTTCACTTGTTTGCCCAATACTGGTAGAACCTTCTCCTTCATACCAGTAGTCTAAATTTCCATTTATATCAATGTTAGCCATATATTTTTATTATATTGTTATTTTGCTTTCCAATCGTCAATGATGACTGATCCAGTTGTACCGGTACAATCAACAAAGAATTCCATTATACCAACTCCTGATGCAGAAGGCGAAGTAGTAGTGAATGTTGATGAGTTAGATATTGGATATAGTAATACATCATCATCAAATCCAAGTGAACTATTTTTCTTCAACATTAAACGGGCGTCTCCATTTACTGTTGTTGTAACTTTCATTCTTATTTTTACAGCGTCATTTGAACTTACTGCTACGAATTTGCTACCAGATTTGAATCTATCTGTTAATGAGCTAGGTGTAATTTTTTCTGCTATATTACCTGCTACTACTGATGTATCTGTTGCTCTCTTTCCTTTTCTATAGAATGATTCATGACTACCTTTATTTTTATTTTTATTCATGAATATGATCCCGCCGGACTTAATATTATCAGGAGGTAAGCAAGAGAGGTTCTGGACTCCAGCATCTGTGGTAACTGTATTTGAGAATTGATAAGTACCTAATACTGTACCACTTAATGTCACTGCGAATCCCGTACTAACAGCAGCAAGAGTTGAATTATCAAAATGGAAATTCAAGAAATCTGTTTCTCTAATATGCAACGGCACGGCACTATAAGCTGATGTCATTGTAGTATTCTTATTCAAATAGATATCATCAAATATAACTGGCCTAAAGCTTTTCGAAGAATATATAATCATATTAGGAATATTCGAAGCAACCAAACCAGTAACAGATTTTACCTTAGTTATTCCATCACCCAACTTCAGCTGTATATTAGTTGTTGAATTGTCAATTGCTAATACACCAGTTAATACTCCTGTCATATTATTCAGATTTAATCCAATGGTATCATTATTTCTTGTTAAAATATCTATTGCTGTTAATGAATTAGCTTCTCTGTAATCTACATTAGAACCATCAATTGATATTCCATAACCTGTATTTTTTGTACAACTTATATTAGATATTGTTGTATTTTTTAAGCTGGGGGAACTATTGTCAATAAACATACCACCTACGCCATTAATATTATTCAAAATATTATTAATTTTAGTAACGCCGGTTTTTACCGTTCTTTTATATAATAATAATGTCTCGTTGTCAAAAACAAATGGAGTTGAAGGTACTGTAATTGTATCTACGGAGTCATATTCTGCTCTATTTAATATGCGGAATCCATATACACCTTTATTAGTAAGATCAGTACCCCACCCCAAAGCAATACCTCCATCAGTCGCTTTATATTCGAAAGAAGAATTATATAGCATTATTCTAGATCCATTAAGATATACCGATATAGAATCATCTTTTCGGCATATTGCAATATGATGCCAAGTATTTATCGGCAAATATGGTAAAGTAGCTGATGCTCTTGTTGTAAAGGTTGTTTCATATGTTTTTAATCTAAATGTCTGTGTATTTGATTGATACGATAAAATAATAGCACCCAATTCAGCTTCGGAATAATTCCCCATCAAATTAAATGCATTGGTATTATTTACACTAAATTTTAAGAATGCTTCTATAGTGAAATCATCGAGGAAAATATATTTTGAATTACCGGGCCATATCAGGCGTTTTGTGAAAGGAAAAGTACTTGTTTCATCAGGATATTGTTCACTCAGAGGAGTATCAAAAGATACTAAATTAGTTGTTGCTTCTTCTGTTATTTCGATGTCTTCATCAGACATGTCTTTATTTTCACCCGTTGTGGGTTTAGCTAAGTATAATCCGCCCTGTGTGTTATACCAGTTAACAGATCCTTCTATATTTCCTTCAGCATTTTCTATATAGGTTCCCCTTTCAGTATTTCCCAATGAAATATTATTAGTAAAATTGCATGTTTCTCCCAATGTAGCGTTTTGCAATTTAATGCCATTTTTTCCTGACCGCAATATTATATTATCATTAATATTAAAATTATCAGCTATATTATTAAAGGCAAATGCATTACCAGCGTATTTATAAAAAACGGTATCTCTTATGGTTACATTACTTGACCTGCCATATAGGGTTGTAGCATCAACTCCAGTACTGGTTGAACCGTCTAAATAACATCCCGACAATAGGAAACTACCACCGGGTTTAACATTTAAAACTATTGATCCAACTTTTTTAGATGTGCTTCTGCCTAAATGCTCGAATTCAGTATCGCAAATATATGTATTTGATGTTTTATCAAACTGCAGCCACCCTCTTCGATTGGTTGATAATCCTTTAATAGCAAAATTTCTTGTGGCATTTGCTATAGAAGGTATACCAGCCAGATACTGGTGTGCATATAATGAATTGGTAGTTGTAGAAAGTCTATTGGTTAAAACACTTTTTGTAGATAATTCTTCAAATTGTGCGCTGTTTGCAGACGGGGGTAAAAATATTAAACTATCACCCGATAACCAGTTTGTTGGTGTTTCATTAAGTGTGAATACACTACGTGTTGCTGTATGGTCACCCGTTAAAGTAGCTTTTATTGTTTTTTGTTGGCCTCTAATATCTAACGCGCCACCCGCTAAAACATGAATTCTGGATTCATCCATATTTAATACTTTTCGATATCCCGGGGCCGATGAGAGAATAAAAGTGCCGCCTGAACCTATTTTTAATCCATTATTGGTAATATTAAATGTATTATTGGATGTAGTAGGTGAAGTAAATGTTCCATAATTTTGTATCGATACGTTGTTAAGTGCCCAATAACTTAATGATGTGGTAATAGTAATGGGGTCGATGACATTCTCATTTGAGACAGACCCGCCAATCACTACTTTTTCTAAGTGGCCTGGTCTATAATAAACATCACTAGTCGCATCTACATATAAGAATACAGTATCGGCAGTAGCAGATAATGTTGAAGCCAGTGGTATGTTCGTGTTAAAATTACCGTCGTACAACGCTCTACCGTCTATAATACGTGGTCGATACATAAAACCATGATAACTACCAGATGTGGGAGAAGATTGTGCACCGCCAAGCGTGAATGTTGCAGCGTTTTTAAATACTTTACCTATGTTTGCATTGTCTAAAGTAATAGTAGATCCAGCAACTCTCTGCCCGGCAGAATATAATGAAATTTCATTGCCCTTTCTGCATGCAGCTACATGTCGCCAAACGCCTTCTGAATAAGGCAATTTTAAGGTGAATGCTGTATGACTTAGATACATTTCGCCATTGAGATATGATAGCTGTAAATTGTCACCTGCAGTATCAAAATTCATCAGTATCCTATTAAAGCCACCTTCGCTTGTACCAGATATGGGTCTAAAATATCCTTCTATAGTCCAATCCCCATTCATTTGTAAATTAGTAGTAGGTACAACTATATGGCTATTATTAGTAGCATCAAAGTATATACTTCTTGAGCCCGCAGGTGCACCTTGTGCTACCGTAGGAATAGAATTAGAACTAACAATGTTATTGTAAGTAGTGAATATGCCTGTTTTTGGATTACTGATTGCTCCCGTTAAAGATTGTACCTCTGATGTTATAACATGGTTATTAACCGGCGATACAATATTATTCAATTTCATGAATAATGATACATTGCCGAGGTTATTGGTTCCTGTGCCGCCGTCACTAGTTAATGTAGCTGGTTCTGCAGGAATACTATAATTACTAGTATGTACGCATTCGCCATTAATAATTCGCAATCCAACTAATTTCCCGTCATAGCGTCCCTTGTTTGGTGTGGCGTCACCATATATACCAATATAAGAGCTGTTTGCTACGCCCGAATTATAATTGACTGTGTTGACAGCAGAAGTATCTAGTACACCATCACGATAAAGGGATAAAGTAGAACCACTTCTACCTATACCTACATGATGCCATAGCCCGTCTGCATAATCAAAATTTGATGAAAGGATGTTAGTATTTGAAAATATTTGTAATTTTTTATCAGTACCGGTTGCATTTAAACAAACATGGAAAGCACTAACTGAGCTTACGCTTCCTAAAGTCAATATACGTCTGCTGATAGTATCTCTTTTCCATTTTGTTGTGTTCATCCAAAAATCAATCCAAAAATCACCCGCTAAATCTAAAGCGGGTGATGCAGGCAATACCAAATAATTATTGCTGAATACACCGTTAAATTTCAAGGCATTATCGGTATAATTGGCATCTGCATTAATAGTATCGGCTAAACTAACCGTAAAAATACTACCTTCTTGAAGAATATTATTATTAGCCGAACCATCATAAACTCCAGATTTAATACCTTTTATTAATAAATTAGGTGTGGTTGTTAATTCAACTGCACCAGGACCTGTGGCACCTTTATTTGTTAATGTCAGAGATGTATTAGATGGCGTGAAGTCTTCTACATATAAAGCCTGTCCTTTGACAACACGCACATCGGCGATATATCCTTTACAAGCTTCTCCTATTTTCAATTTATCATTATCATTCGATAAATTTAATCCAGCAAAAAATGCTGATCTTCGTAAATTACCATTAACAAATAAACGATAAACATTATTTTTTCTTGACACTGCTATATGTGACCATTGATTGAGATAAGTACCTTCTGATTCCAATGTAACACTTTCAGTATTATCATTTCCTAATAAAACTTGCAATTTAGTAGATGTCGCAAATTTAATCATAATACCGTCAGCTAAATCACTACTATCTTGCCAAGTTAATAACGGAGCATGGTTGGCTGCAACGTTTGTTGGATAAAACCAAAATTCTACATTGAAATCTCCTGTACCAAAAGTAAATTCAGTTGTTCTTTCACTAACAGAAACTAAATCATTAGTGCCATCAAAATAAATACTACCTCCGTGAGTAACGGGATTATATGTTTCTTCTGGCATGAATGGGCTAAATTCTGCTGATGGCGCTTGTGTTAAAACAGCATTACCACCGAGTGTTGGATAAGTAATAACACTCGTTGGATTTACTGATGGATTATCGGCATACAACAAAACAACATTGGGAGCTATCGGTGTTACAGAAGGTGAGGCGCCGCCGTTACTTGTATTTGTAATCGTAGCTGTTGGTGGAGTAAATGTAGATGTGTAAAGCGCTTGTCCATTGGTCAATCTAATATCAGCTAAGTATCCGTCAAATATGTTTACAGGATCACCAAAATCGCCAAAAAGTCTTAATTTGCCAGCTGAGAATTCAGTAGTATCCGTAGTAGAAGCACTTAAACGACCATCTACGAATAGTGATAAAGTACCCGCAGATCTAGACACTGCTAAGTGATGCCAATTACTGTCTACACCATTCACAGCTGATATAGATGATAGTAAAATAGGCCCATTAGTCTTACCTAGGAAAGGTTTACCAGCAGATAAACCAAAACTCAATCCACCATCAAATATATTTAAAATACCTTGATTAGTAGCAGTATTTGACTTGACCCAACTTTCTACGGTAAAATCAGTTGAATTGCTTATATAGTATTTTTCAGATCTCGGTCTATCAATATAATCTAATGTTACGTTTTTAAAACTCCCATCATTGGGACCTACAATATAACTTCTGTAATCTCTAACGTATTCCTTCAATAAACAACAATTCCCGTTATTTGTAAATGTAGTATTACCACTGCCGTCGACAAATCCTACTTGAGATTTATTAAAATCTGCACTACTAGCTCCATTACCATCTATCCAAATTATGGCATCTTTATTATAATAATAAGTAGGTGCGGGTGTAAAATTTCCTGTATACAATGCTCTGTTATGTATACATATATTGTCCATAGATCCCTTGAAATATCTATCAACATGACCAAAATCACTACCTACCAATATTCTATCGGTCATGGATATTATTTGCCCGGTAGTAAGAGGTGCTGCGCTTACTGCTATTCCATTTACATATGCAGTTATAGTAGAATTGCTTACCTGTAATGCTATATCATATACCGTATTATAAGTCACTTGTGATTGCGGCACAAGTATCCACGGAGAACCACTTTGCCAGCTTGTGTTATTTTCAGAGTAGTAAAAAGCTATGCCCAAAGAAGTATCGCCTCTATGTGCAAGTAACCATGATCTGTAATTATCACCAGATCTATTACTCATGATTGTAGCCCACCCACCTGCCTTATCTGCATTAAGTTTAAATTTACACTGTATTGTAAAATTAGTTGGTGTTATATCAAATAATCTACCTATTCTAATATAGCTAAAACCATCAAAATTTATACTTCCTCTACCTTCAATATTGTTTGCTAGAATTCTGGGATCACCGCCAAGATGAATTTGTCTTCTATTCTTTTCATATATTATATCAGTATTTCCAGTGAAATTTAATAAGAGCTTTGTATTAAGCGTGTTCGCCAAAGGTTCATTTAATGGTGATGGTGTAAAGTTACTATTATATAATAAATTGTCTGTTATGCGAAAATTTTTAATTTTAATATCTTTTATAGTAACAGCTTCAGCACCTTGTTGTCCTTCTATTACAAATGAATTCCTATTTGTACCGCCTATTCTTTGTTTAGCGCCCCAATTCCAAATTTGTATACCTGTATTATCATTTCTCTGATCCCATTTTAATAAAAATCTATTTTTATATATTCCATTTATAAAAGCAGAAACATAGTTAGTGCTTGAACTACCACCCCCGTCAGGCCGTGAAAGAGCAATATGATGCCATGTATTTGGTGTTACTGTGCCTATATCATGGTACATTCCTACCCAGTCAGTGGGCGTATACGCCGGCAATCTATATTGAAAATTGACATAATAAAACTGCACAATATTGGTATTATTAATAAGTATAACAAATCTATTATCCTCGTTGCCTGAGTCAGCCCTCCCGTCCCATATTATATGGTATCCGTCTGTTTCATCATATTTGAAATAACACTCAAAAGTAAATGCACCATTTTGCGGTGATGGTATAAGTGTATCTAATGATAAATGCCCGTCGTTATAGAAAGAACCGATATTATCAACAAATACATTGTTATATGGTGATTCTGATTTGAAAATAGTCAAGGAACCATTGACTAATTGTGTCTCGTTTACTCCATTTAAATAATTTTTTCCATCTAATATTAAAAATTTCACATTTTCTTCAGATGGCGGGGTAGAAGGATCCGCGCCACCATTATCTACTTTAGAAGTAACATTAGTTGGCCTGGAAAAGCTTGTAGAATAGAGAGCTTGATTTAATACAATACGGAAATTGTATATATGCCCATGCATGTATGTCGTAGTTGCAGTTCTGTCTCTCCCAATGAAGAGATTTGCTTGACCGAAATTTAAATTATTTGCGATGGTAATGTCCGCGCTCTTAGTCCCATTTACATAGCCATTTAATACATTAGATGTTCTGGTAACAGCTATATGAGTCCAAGTATTTTGCTGAACAGGCAAAGAAGTGTCAACTCCTGATACCAATAATGTATTAGTAGGAGAAACATCAATATTTAATTTATCAAAGGATGCCAATCTGTTTTCTCTTTGTTCTGACAAATAACACCAAAAATCGATAGTAAAGTTTGTAGTAAATAAATTTACAGATGCGTTAGTTGCGCAGAAAATATGGGCACCATTATTAAGAAAAACAGACCATGCTTTAGTATTAAATGGATTAAAAGATCCTTGTGACACATTTCCTGTGGGCGTTATGTCTGAATTTGAAGCGAAATCTACAATTGTTTCATCTAATTGAGGTAATCCATAAAAATATAATTCGCCATCTGTGCTGGCAGATAGTCTTATATAGTAGCTACCAGAAGTAGGAATAGGGTCATCAAATTTTAAAGTTTGCCATGATTGTGAGATAATAGAATCTATATTATTAGATCCGTCACCTGCTGGAAAATTGCTAATTGGTACTAGAAGTGAACCCATCTCTTCATTGAAAGAATCAAATAATTTGCATGAAAATAACCCGGTTGGATTACTGGATCTGCTTTTTACATTGAATGATACACCCCAGATTGATGAACCATCAGATAAAAAAGTAGTTATATCTACGGGAGTAGTTCCTATGCCCATTACTGCAGATACAGAGGTTGTGTCTGCATCACTAATGGTTCTCGCAAAAATACTGTCTGTTAAATTCCCAGACGTGATAGTGAAAAGTGTTGACATATAATGAAATTATTTTTAATTATTTTTTTAAATTGTTGATAATTGCCACTTAGCAATATGAAGTTGTTTATTGGATCCTGTTAATTGAACATAGGATTCAAGATAAGCCTTTTGTTTCCAAAAAGGAGTGTTGAAATTTGATAATGAAAAAGTAATAGTAGACCAGGTATCATTTGTATCTGGTAATAACCCAAGTACAGTATCTTCATTAATACCGAGTATAGTGTTCTTATCTACTTTCAATGAACCTCCTGAAACATATCCAATTGATGTTTTATACGTTAAAGCAATACCTTTTACGATAGAACTTTCTGAAACAGGTATTAATTTAATTGAACTCTTTAAGGGTAGATCATTTGAAATGGATTCTAATTTTTCTGTAGGTACACCTAGATATTTGGTAGATGAGTCTAAGGAAACTTTACCGCCCCTAGTCCATCTATAATTATTAGTTGGATCTTCATTTGCATATTGCACAGCAAATCCAGCTTCTCTATAAGTATAAGGCTGATACCCGATAATCGTATCACTATCTACAATCTGGCTTTCTAACTGACATCTATTAAAAACATATGTGCCTTTAATATAGTCTTCATTGGTATCCATTATTAATGGTTTGCCATATGTCCTTAAATCAGATTTATTAACTTCAAATTTCTCGTATGATGAATTAGAGATATCAATTAAAGAAGATGATAATGGATTATTGGCAATAAATTTCAATCCATTTAATGAAATAGAATAATATGATTTATTATCTTCTATATTGATGAAAGCTTTTGGAATGATGTTATATGTAGCACTAGTCCCGGGAATATAATTAAATAATGTTCCGCCTGTTGTTACTGGTGGCGTAGTAGGTACATCAAATTCCTCTTTATATGTTAATCCGTAAGAAATTTTTGCTCCGCCTACATAACCACATAATGATTCACCGAAAGTTGTTCTAGTAATTGGCCTAGATCCAATATATACATTGTATGATCCAGTATTCGCTGTCTTAAAAAATTCTTTTTCAGCTGCATTTGGCGTTGCTGCAGATATTACAAATTTGCCATCTAGATATAATGTATAATTATTGCCTGATTTTGTTGTGACAATATGATACCATCTGTTATTAGTTAATGGGCTTGTTGCGGGTGCGGTTGTGATAAGTGATGGAGCCCCGTTAGCAGACAATCCCTTTTGGATATTAATTTGACCATTTACATCTATATACAACCCCACAATACATCCTAACGATGCATTTGTAGTAGATAATGGATCCCAAATGGTTATTAATGATTGATTTTGCGCAAGCTTTGCTGATATTGGTGAATACCAGGTTTCAATTGTTAAATCATCATTATATGTTAAAATTTTTGGTATAGGGGCAACGACGCGTGCTGTTATAGCAGATAATAATAAACTATTTCCACTAGCGAATGGAGATATACCAGTTAATACTGACGTACCAGTTAATGTGTTGCTATTTAAAGTATCATTTGAGGCTCTAATAGCGGTTAACCCATTTATGAATAAAGGCGCAGTACTGGATTTAAATGTCATGTCATACGCGCCATATGTACTATCTTTAAAATAAAGATTTCGTAATTCGCCGGTCAAATCTTTAGCGGAAATCGAATAATAGTATGAAGATAAGCAAGATAATCCGTTTAATTGTAAATCGCAACTATCAAATTTTGTTAATCCGGTTTTACCACCCTGTATTAAAATATTTTCGAACTCTGGTAAATTTGTATTACCAGAAAGAATCATAGCATCTAATGCAGAATTACTCTGTATTGATATGTTAGATATTTTTGAATTAGAAAAATTAGATCTCAATATATCAAATTCTTTTTCAATATAAGAATTATCGAATTTAAAATTATTATAATTACCACTTAAGGTAACAGCTTCTTCGGAAGATATATTTGAAAATGAAACATTATTTACGGTTGTATTTGTTCCGGTTTTGAAGAAAATATCTGAAATGATCGGACCCATAATTGCTGTTGAAATACCATTTACATGCAAATATTTTCCTTTGAATAAAGTATTTACAGCAGTTAAGTTGGATACATTGTTGATTAAGTTGCAACACGAAATGCCTTTTCTAAAAGTACAATTATCAAATTTTGCATATCCTGTTGTAATATCATGCAAATAATCAAATGTAAATGTAGGATTACCAGTAAAATTATAAGCATATCCGGACGCAGGAAGCATACTCCATCCCACAACATTGGTTAAATCTACAATTGCACCACTAACCGCTCTAATTCTGGCTGTTGCTGTGGGTGTCGCGTAATTGGCTGACAAAACCCCGCCATCTAAAACATTGATAAAATTTTGAATATTTGAAGCCGTCATGGCGACAACACCAGAATATAAACCACCACGTCCTATATATAAACTATTATTAGTAGTTATTATATTAGTATTTTGAAAATTAAAATCATTGCTCGAATAAACACCATCGCCTATAAAAACATTTGTAATACCCGAAAATGAACCCGTTACTGTTCTGTTTTCTACAGTAGAAAGTGTAGTTAGAGATTTTGTTAAATATAGTGTATCAGCAAGTACGGCTCGAGCATTATGCGAGCCATATACTAATATAGAAGCTGGTGTAGTAGCATTCAACCCCAGTAATCTGACTGAATTAGGGCCATAAACAGATAAACCAGGTGCTGCAGTAAAAGGTGTTGGTGTTGGTAATTTGAATAAGACCCAACCAACCATTGCTTGTGATCCAGTAGTTACATAACTATTTACATATCTCCCGGGCGATAATCCCGATGCAGCATAAACATAATTTGTTGTGCTTAATCTAATAGTAATAGTGTCTGAAGGAAGTACTATGCCGACAGAAGATAAACATAATGCAATCCCTCTAACAGGAGTATTATTGGTGTAACTAGTAGATGCTGCTAGTGCCCTATTTGCTGATAAAACGGAGCCAACGACTCCGGCATTTTGAATAGTAGTAGCAGCACTATTTAAAGCTCCGATGGTACTAATATCACCATCAGATAATGCGAAAAGAGTTGCCATAGTATTATTTATTAAAAAAAGTGGCCTAAACCCATAGGCTTAGGCCACATAGTTATTAGATTTTATAACCTTTTAGTGATATTGTTAATTTGGTAGCATCTGTGTTACCAGATACTATAAACTCAAGAATATCATCCGCAGAAAGGCCTACAAATCCTGGCGAAGAATTTGAATTTTTTCTGCTATCGACTAATGATGCTGTTCCCAATAATGTCATATTTGGGAAATTATCAAAAGTAGCTTTGTTAAGAGTGATTACGGTTGTTGTTGCGACGTCTGCTACTATTTTCCATTCTGTGATAGAAAAATTAGTAGGCATGGTAATAGTACCACGAGAATTCAAACTTACTTTACTTGAACCATTGTCAAATATATAATTGATAATAGCCGGAGTAGCTGAATTTTGTGACACCCAAGTTACAACTGGTTGCAACCCATTTACACTTGATACTTCATGTGTATGTGAAGAAGGTGTAAAAGTTGTTGGTTTATTGGCAATAACATTCCAATCTGGTGTTACGTCAGCAAGAATAATATAAGATGCTGTGATAGTTTTTGAACCGCTGACGTATACATAACGTTGTCCGTCAGTTGTAGTTACTATAGCTCCTTGTACAATAGTATCTTGTTGTTCCTGTGTTAAATTTCCTAAACCACCCTGGCTTATTACTTGAATAGATGTATTAATTACAGGAATTCTTGCAGGATCTAATACTCCGGCATTAATAGAAGATGCATGATGGAAATGGCTAGATGGTGTAAATTCTGTTGGTTTATTAGTGATATTGGCCCAATCAGAAGAATTATTGCTACCAGCTTCCCAAATAGCTGAATTTGCAGATATCAATGAATAGGCTGTATTTCCTAATGAAACATCAGGAATAGTTGACCAAGTTGCTGAATTAGATACTATTAATGCGTAAGCATCATTTCCTTGGGTATTGGCAGAAGAATTTTCTGTAACCCACGTTACAACAGATTGCAATCCATCGATATCACCTACAGTATGTGTGTGTGAAGATGGATTAAATTCTGTTGGTTTATTGGCAAGAACACTCCAATCAGGACTAATATCAGCTAAAGCAATATAAGATCCTGCGCTTGTTTTTGATCCACCCGCATAAACATAACGATAACCATCTGTTGTAGTAACTAAAGCACCCAGAACAATGCTATTTTCTTGTTCTGGTGTTAAATCTGCTAATCCACCCTGACTTATGATTTGAATAGAAGTATTAATTACTGGTATTCTCGCCGGATCTAAAACACCTGCATTTATTGATGAAGCATGATGGAAGTGAGCAGTTGGATTGAATTCGGTTGGTTTATTAGTGATACTATCCCAATCAGAAGATCCCCCACCACCTTGACCCCATGTAGATGAATTCGCAGCTACAGTAGAATAAGCACTATCCCAATATCCACTGTTAGTTTGAAATACGGATACTGTATAAACAGGCATTAAATCGCCAATAGTGCCACTATTTACAGAAGATCCGGTGAATACAGCAGATAATACAATAGAACCTGTATTGACTGCCGCATTATTAAATTCACCCCATTTAATAGTGCCTGCGTTTTTTGTATTGTGATTGAACGAACCTTGTCCGTCTAAAAAAATATTTTCTGGCATAATTTGTGTTGTGTGTTAAAAAAATTGGGTAGGCAGTTGCCCACCTACCCAATAAACTGAAATTTATAATTTTAGTTAAATTATAATATTATTCTTTTGGTATGCTGTTATATCCGCCAGCCCCATCTGAAGTATAAGTGTATGACCCATCTTCATTTAGATAAGTATCTGCGGCAGGATATTCAGGAGATGCATCAGCACTACCACTCCCATCAGAAACATAATTTATGTTATAATATACGGTTCCTGCTGGTGTAACTATTGATCCATCTGTAGACCCATTACTTATTATTGTTCCTGCGGCTGGATATTTATGTGATTCACTATATCCACCAATACCATCAGAAACATAATCTATATAATATTGGACATTGCCAGCTGGGGTAGCTATTAAACCACCGGCTGCATCAGCAGCTAATACAGTCCCTTGTGGGGTATAGTTGTAAGAATTGGTGGTACCACCGTATCCATCAGCTACGACATCATAAGTTCCATTTTGATATTGGTTTCCTCCTATTGAGATGTAATTTGTGAGACCAGAAGTTAATACCGTACCTGCAACTGGATGTGTGGACCACCCACCGAAGCCATCAGATACATAATTTTGATTACTATAAGTACCTAATATTATGCCGGCAGCTGGATAAACTCTATTTGATTCTGTATATCCTCCTGCACCATCAGATACATAATCAACAGAACCATTTATGAAGTCAAATCCCATGTTACCACCAACACTATATTCAGTATAAGCGATAGCAGCTGCTATATTCAATCCGACCATCAAATAACTATAAACGTTATTAGATCCGCCGTTACCGTCAGCCACTACATCATAAGTACCGTTTTGATACTGATTGTCATTTATTGTGATGTAATTTATGACACCAGCAGTTAATACAGTACCCGCTGCAGGATTACCTGTGTTAGTAACTTCACCAACTACGGTTCCATTATTTGTAGCACCTGGTGCAAAAGATGCATCTCCACCAACAGTACCACCTGAATTGGTGGATGTGCCTTCGAAGACTGCATTTCCTGTTACTGTACCGCCACTATTAGAAGCAGTATCTTGGAAAGTAGCTGCTGCAGCTGTGCCTGTGTTTTGTGAACTACCTTGGAAGGTAGCACTAACAGAGACAATTCCTGCATTTACAGCAGATCCCAAGAATACAGCATTATCCACTGTTCCGGTATTTTGTGAAGAACCATCAAACACAGCTACTGCTACGTCTCCATGATTAGCTGCACTATCATTAAATACAGCATTA